>Ga0315285_10000265_pt1 | contig 53083 bp, 43 predicted proteins | sample YL17G09_36_MG_FD_203698 | JGI IMG/M metagenome (GOLD analysis project Ga0315285, IMG submission 203698) | Sediment microbial communities from Yellowstone Lake, YNP, Wyoming, USA - YL17G09_36 | ecosystem: Environmental > Aquatic > Freshwater > Lake > Sediment | place: USA: Wyoming | collected... | reverse complement strand
AGGCATAGACAAATAATTTTTTATCTGATACAATGAAGATATTCTTGAAGAACCTTGATTAATCGGGGTAAATCAGGAAAATTTTCACTGGAAGAAGGAGTTTTTTGGATGAGAAGATACTTTGGAAGCAATGGGCCTTGTCAGAAACTTGAGACCATGGGAGACTTGGCGGGAACAGTTTTTCTGGAACCATTTGAGGAAGTTCTCAAGTTCAGCGATCAATTGATCGCGGTTAAGGTGGAAGGAGTATTAGTCGGAAAAAGCGGAGGAGGCATCAATCGCGAAGAAGTTGAAACAGCCAAGGAAAAAGTCCTTAACTTTCTTTCGGCTGTAGCCGAAAACAAAAAAGACCCTGCCGATCTAACCGACCATCTCCAGAAGCATGACCTTATTCCTTTTTCAGGTTCGCCGTCAATTTTCATGAAACCGGAAAAACTGACCATCAAGCCCTTGATTGTCATTCCATTGTGAAAGGAGGGAGCAAAAAGAAAAAAATGGGCGATGCTCGAAGAGCGTCGCCCTTGTTTTATTAATTTTTTATGATATGCTAAACTGTAATAAGAGAGTAATATGGAGGACAGAACAGAAACAATCGACAAAGAGAAAGAATTACTTTCGCGGGTGGTTTCCGGAGACAAGGAGGCATTTGGCCAGCTCTATGATTTTTACGCCCCGCGAATTTTTCGTTTTATCCGCTTGAAAGTCGGCTCGCAAACCCTGGCCGAAGATTTGTCTTCCGAATCTTTTTTGAGAATTTGGGAATACATTAAAGAAGAGGAAAAAGAAATCGAAGAAAGCTTTCAGGCGCTTTTATATCGAATTGCCCGCAATTTAATCGTGGATTATTATAAACGAAAAAGTTCCCAGGAGATATTGATGGACGATGATTTTAAGGAATTCTTGGAAGGCCAGTTAATCTTTGATAATACCAAGTTGAGGGATGACACCGAAGCGGTTCATCGGGCTTTGGTGAACATAAAAGAAGAGTACCAGGACGTGATTATTTGGTATTATGTGGACGAACTTTCGGTGCCAGATATCGCTAAATTAATGAACAAATCCCAGGGCGCGGTGCGGGTATTAATCCATCGGGGTTTAAAGGCCTTAAAAGACCATTTTTCTGTGGGCGAGGCGGGTCTTGACGAGATTCAAAAAGAGGTGTAATAAAAGTGTAACAAATGAGGGTAGTTAATCGTCTTATATAGTAGACGGACGGAAAGGCGGAATCCATTATGGATTTAATTGTTCGCAAAATAAAGGCATTACAACGAATACAACCCAATGCTTCTTGGCTTCAGAGTCAAAGAAGCTTTTTATTATCCGAGATATCCCGAAGCCAAAAACCAATAAAAGAAAGGAAAAACTTTTTAGTTTTTCCTGTTTTTAATTTTTCCAAGATTTTCCGTCCGGCTTTTGCCGTCGCTTTTTCAATCATTGTTTTATTCAGTTCGTTTGCCACAGTGGGATTAATCAGCGCTGCCCAAAATAGTCTGCCCGGGGACATGCTTTATCCGATAAAAACCGTTTTGGAAAAAACCCAGTTTAGCTTTACTGCCGACCGGACAAACAGGACTAAACTTTCAATTAAGTTTGCCACGCAAAGACTTGATGAGTTTACTCAACTGCTCGATAAATCGGAAAGTAAAGCAGACATCCAAAAAACCGTTAAAAAGTTTACCGAAGAAATAGTTGCGGTGCGAGAAGAAATCAATTCCTTAAAAGAAAAGAATGCCCAAAAAGCCGTTGAGGTGGCAAAACTGATTAATGCACAAACACCAATTTATGAAGAGAGTTTAAATAAGGGAACAGAAAAATTAGGATACATTCTTCCCGGAGAAAAGGAAAGCCTGACACAAGATATCAATCAGGCATTGGAAGAAGTGAGTAAAATGAATGAAGCAACCAAGGATTTGGTGAAAGAAGAACCAACGACTACCAGTGAGTCGTCTGGTTCCGAACCCACAACCCCGGAAGAGATTTTGGTGCCGGGAGATAAAGCCGAGCAAACCGAATCGAGCTCAACGCAATTTGAAAACATTCAACCCTCAACCGAAGAGGTTGAAAAGGTTGAGTAATAATAAAATTTGTCAGCCGTCATAAAACTAATAATTAATAAGGTCGATGACGGCTACGATTTCTCTGACGCGAGTCGGAGACATTTAAAGGTCGAAAACAAAAATTTCTGATTTTATAGATTTCAATCAGCCTAGGGTTGACTGGAAATATAAAATCAAGGAAAAAGTCGAAAATGAAAAAATTATTATCGATTAGCTTGGGCATAACCACAATTCTGTGGTTAGTGGGAACAGCATATGTTCCGATTGCCAAAGCAGCCGTAGTCGAGGGCGACATTGTCAGTCCTGACGCCGCATTCGTCGATGCCGATGGAAACACATACTATCCGTATGATGTTTTTATCGTCAAGTTTGTTGGCACAAAGACTTTCAAGCGTCTGGTCTTAAACCCACAGGTTTTTGACAGCTACGGACACTTAAAATGGAGTAATATAAAAAGAATCTCAGCAGCCACTGTTGCTGGTTATACCACAGCTTCTTTGGTAAGAGCCATAGACGATACAAAAGTTTATAAGCTCGCTCCAAACGGAGATGTGGGTACCAAGCAGTGGGTTGAAACTCTTGCTTGTTTTACAAGCAAAGCTTATGACTGGGATTCCGTGTATATAATCAATTCTACTGATCGAGATAACTACACCACTGGTGCGAGTATTTGTGGTGGTGGTGCTGCCGAGGGTCCGATAAGCCTTTCTTTGGCTTCCGACAACCCAGCAGCTGCTACTCTTCCATTAGATGCTCAAGGCGTAACTTTCTTAAAGGTTAAAGTTGATGGTACGGGAACCGTTAATCAACTTACCGTTACCAGAAAAGGCGCTGGTGAAGTTGATGATTTCGGCGATATCTACATCTATAAAGATGGAGTTCGCTTAACTTCAGGCAGAGCGCTTTCTTCGGCAACAAGTAAAGTTAGCTTTATCAACTTAGGTATTGCTGCTCCAGCTACTTTTGAAGTAGTGGCTGACATGGCTACCGACAATGCGGGTAATGTTAGCTATTTTGCGATTGAATCTTCTTCTGATGTAACCGGAACCGGAGCTGTTGGTGGGGTCTTCCCGCTCAACGGTAATCCAATGTCAAGCAGTGGTACAGTCGTTGGAGGTATAACGGTTGCCAGAAGCGGTGCTAATGCGAATAATGTAACCATTGGTGCAAAAGAAGTTGAAATTTCACAGTTTAAAGTTACTACTACAACTGAAGGCGGCTATGTTAAAAGAGTTAAACTCTTTAACAATGGTACAGCTGACAATAACTTGATTACCAATCTTAAATTGAAGGATAATTCTGCAGTCACTTTGGCTACAGCTACTTCAATTACCAGCAGCGGTTATGCGGATTTCGTGCTTACTACTCCTTACTATATTATTAAAGGAGACAGCGCCATTTTCCGCGTTTACGCTGATATCGGAGCAACCAAGCCAGCGAGAACAATCATTCTCTATCTTGAGTTAGCTACCGATATCTTGGCTACTGGCAACATTTACGGTTATGGCATGAAAGCTACGATTTCTAGCTTTACCTCTAGCGCCACAGCCGTTACTATTACTTGCGCGGGCGGTGATTTGACTCTTAATAAGGTTGGTCCAAATGCCGGCAAGATCGGAACCACTACTTCTGATACCGTGTTTCTTGAATACACCGTGGCCGCAGCTGCTGACATCACCATTAAGAGAACAGAATTAATTTTCTGTGAGGATACAGATGGTAATGGTACTTATAACAATGCCTCCAGTAGCGCTGGTGCCGATATTGAGGATATAAAGATTAAAGATAAAGATAGTGGTGTTATTATAGCTGGTCCTAAAGACGGCACTGCCTTTGATAACAATGGCGCTGCCGGTAACGCCGCTGCTCTTACAGCCGGTTATCAAACCTGTCCCAATACCACACTTGGTGTTTGGGAAGCATTTACCGACACCATTGACATGGCCGCTGGTACAACACGGACTTTCCAAGTCACAGCTGATATTAAAACTTCTAACACTGATAGCGGTCAGGAAATAGCAGCTAGTTCCAGAATTAAATTTATTCTTTACAGCTATGCTTCAATGGTTGGTGTTGATGGCACGGTAAATTACATAAAGTATGCTGGAACCAGTGATGCGGTGGATGATTCAGCTATTGTTCCATCTGGCAATATTGCTGGAGAAGAAATGGCTATTGAATCAGCCGCCTTGGCTTTAACCTTGGCAGCAAGTCCATCTGGCACAACCAAGACCTATATTAAGGGTCAAGCTGGAGTTGAAACCGTAGGAATTATCTTTACAGCTAGTACTGCATCTGATATCAAGATTAACAGTATTACCTTAGTTTCTTATTATGACTATGACGGTGCAGGCTCTTTTACAGCTGGTAAGAAAGGCGACAATTTTGTTAAAGACAGTATCGGTAGTGTCTATATCTACGACAAAGATACTGGCGCCTTGGTTCCCGGCTCAACAGCCAGAGGATTTACCAGTGGAACCAATTATGAACACGTGGTTTATACTGGTCTTAGTTGGACGATTCCAGCCGGATCAAGCAAAACCTTATTGGTTAAGGGAGATATTTCTTCAGCTGCTCCAGCCAGTGGATCCAGTGCTGATAGCTATGTTGCCTTTGATATTGAGACTGCTGCCGATGATATTTCAGCGGTTGATAAAGATGGCAACACAGTTACTACAACCAATGATGGCCCAAACACTGCCGCAAGTCCTACTACTTACTTTGGTATTGCTGAGCGTGGTTCATTAGCCATTGTTGCTGCTACTGATACACCGGATAAGTCACTCGCGGTAATGGGAACAACCGACAATGAGGTTAGTAAATTTAAACTAACCGGAACCAGTGAAGGTTGGAATATTGAAAAATTCTCTATAGTTCTTGACGATGGTGGAGGAGTAGATACTGAAGACAGAGATAACTTTTCAGCAGTGAAGATTAAATACCAGACTCAGACACAGTGGGGAACATCTAACTGGACAATTTCATCCGGCAAGACATTTGGTTCTACCGCCTCTTTAGCTTTCAGCTTTAGCGGCGCAGACAGAATCTATGTTCCAAAGGATGACAATGCTTATGTTACTGTTTTAGCCAGCATTGCTAGCTATAATGGTGGCAATGGTGCAAAGTCCAAAGTTCCATTCAAGATGTATGCAGCCGAGTATGACGCAGATGATTTTATAGCTTATGGCGCTCAATCTGGTTATTACCTAACCACCTATTCCGCGCCGGCTTCAACTGGCTTTAACCTGCACTTTGTTGCTCGTTCAAAGCCGGTATTCGCAAAAGAAGCTTGGTCAGGCGGTGAATTGGAATTAGCTAGATTCAGCATTACTGCTGTGGGCTATGACGTGGTCTTTAATGGAAAAGACAATGATGATTTTGCTGCTGGTCAGATTACTAGTGCCTGTCTACAGTTTGATGTTGTTGCTTCGTCTACTGATGAAGCAGCTATCGCTCTTACTCTTTATGACTGGAATGAAAACGTCCTTTCCAGTAAGAGTGCCTATTCAGCTGTTAGTGGGAATGGATTTGATGGTACTGCAGCCAGCGTTAGCTTCCTGTTTGAAGTAGCTAATGCTACTATTCCAACTGGTACAACCAAGTCCTTCCATATCGACATAGCGGGTGCTGATTTGCCTGACTTTTCCAAGACCGATGAATACATCTATCTGCAATTGAAGAATGACGACGGTGCTAATTTAGCTACCGGCAGTTCGACAAGTACTGGTGATAACTCGGCTACTACGAGCTTCGATAAAGGTTCTTACAATGTTGTATGGGACGACGGCACGCTTGACGAAGGAATGTCTGACTGGTCTACTGACGGGAGAATTGGTTTGCCATCTCTGATTAAGAATGTTGGTCCATTGCCAATTACCTTCAGAACTCTCAGAGGAACTCTCTAAACTTGATTTAGACCCTCACATTTTTCCTTGTAAGATGGTGCGAGGGATGAAAAGCAAAAAGCCCGCAGATGCGGGCTTTTTGCTTTTCTGTTCGCGATTGCGAACTATGAAACGACCCCGCAGTTGCGAGGTCATTTATATTGATTAATTTTTTCATGGTATAATTTAAATAATATGAAAAAATATCTTATAGGATTTATCTGTCTTATGGGACTTATTGGACCTATAGGACTTATACGACCGATTTCTGCTCAAGCAGAAATTGTTGACGGCGACCTCATTCGCAGCCAAGGGGATTTTGATGTTTATATTGTCAAAATAATAGGGACAGAAAAATTCAAACGCCTAATTCTTACTCCGGAAATTTTTAACCAATATGGTCATTTGAAATGGGAAAATATCAAAGAGGTCAGCCTAAATGAACTGAACGGATATACTACCTCTGATTTGGTTCGGGCAAAAGGAGATGAAAAAGTTTATAAACTTTATCCCAGTGGGGATATTGGCGAGAAAAAATGGATTAAAACAACCGATGATTTTCTTAATCTCGGTTATAAGTGGAGCGCGATTTATAATATAAATATTTTCGAAAGGGATTTTTATACCACCGGAGAAGATTTGGCATATCAAGCATCGCAGCCAACTCCGCCGTCAACACCTCAACGTAATCCCATAACCATAAATGTTCCTGCTGACTATAAAACCATTCAGGCGGCGATTAATGCAGCCATTGATAATGATACGATTTCTGTAAAATTCGGCACCTATAATGAAAATATTGTTCTTGATAAAAAGATAAAATTAATCGGGGAATTGAGCGGAAGCACAATTATTGACGGTAAAGGAAATGAAAATGCCTTAACCATAAATAATGGTAAAGATATCTCTATTGAAAGACTTACGATTCAAAGCAAGGATAGATACGCGATTTACTGTCCCGGGAAAAATCAGACTTCGGCTGTATTCAAAAATTTGATTATCAAAGATTCCGGCTGGGGAATAGTTGCCGAAGAAAATTGTCAGCTTACAATATTGAATACTTTGGTTTACAACAACAGGAATTCTGCCAATACGGACGGCGCAGGTATATTGGTCAAAAACAACTTTTCTTACGAAATCACATCCGAAATCAGAAATAATACCATTGACGACAATTATCACGGAATTTGGTCCGAGAACTCCAATGTTAAAGTGATGAACAGCATAATTACCAGTAATATCGGCGGAGCGGGGGCAATTGGTAATACGGGTATTTATCATAGCGGCGACGGCAAATCTGACAATACTTTCAGCGATGTTTATGGGAATGGATTGGAATATGGAGGTGATGCCAGGCCCGGGAACGGAAGTATTGTTGTTGTTCCTAAATTTGTCTGGCCCAGTCAACGAGATTACCGGTTAAAAAGCGGTTCTACCGATTATTCAACTTGTCTTGACGCGGGTCATCCCGAATACATATACAATGATGGAACCCACAGCACCAAAACCGTGAGAAACGATATGGGCGCCTATGGCGGCCCGGATAATATTTGGTGGAACCCGTAGGGATTGACCCCGTAGTAGATTTTGGACTGCTGCCCAAGCAGCAAATAAATAAAATTAGTCCAAAATTCACTACGGGGTTGATTTTTCTCTGAAATTCTGCTATTTTTAGGGTAGATGAATACCAAGAAAAAAATACTTTTTTTGGTGACGCAGTCTGAGTTTGGCGGAGCTCAGCGTTTTATTTATAGGTTAATAACTAACCTGGATTTGTTTAAATACGAAATTATAACCGCCGCAGGACCGGAAGGTAATGATGCCAACGGTCTTTTATTTAACCTTAAAAAAGAGGATTTTAGAACGATTGCTTTAAAATTTCTCAGGCGAGGAGTTAATCCTTTATTTGATTTTGGATTGGGTTTGGTTGAAATTTATCGCCTTATTAAGAGGGAAAAACCCGATATTCTGTTTTTGTGCAGTAGCAAAGCCGGAGCAATGGGGAGTTTGATCGGTCGATTGCTTAAAACACCAAAGATCATCTATAGGATAGGCGGTTGGACCTTTAATGATCCTTGGCCAAGCTGGAAAAAGAAATTGTATATTTTTCTGGAGAAAAAAACCGCTAAATTTAAAGATATCATTGTCAATAACGCAGAATCGGACAGACAACAGGCAATAAAATTGGGCATAAAACCGAAAGAAAAAATTATCACAATTTATAATGGGGTTGATGTCGAGAAATTAGATTTTTTAGCGAAAGACGAAGCAAAGATATTTTTGGGCGTTCCATTTGGTATCGTAATTGGAACGATCGCCAATTTTTATCCGCCCAAAGGATTGGATTATTTGATAAAAGCAGCCGATTTGATAAAAGACAATAATATAAAATTTGTAATTATTGGCGAAGGAGAAGAAACAAGAAAACTGGAAAATCTAGTTAAAGAATATAATTTGGGGGATAAGTTCTTTTTGCTCGGCGCAATCCCCGAAGCGTATAAATATTTAAAGGCATTTGACGTCTTTGTTTTGTCCTCGGTTAAGGAGGGCTTTCCCTGGACGATTTTGGAAGCTATGGCAGCTGAAATTCCGATTATTGCCACCGAAGTTGGAGCCGTGCCGGAGATTATACAGACCGATAAAAACGGACTATTAATTGAACCGGCAAGTCCACAGGTAATAGCAGATTCAATAATGAAATTATTAAGAGACGAAAGGTTTAGAAATAATATTGCTGCAGAAGGTAGAAAAACAGTTAAAGAGAAATTCAATCTAAAAAAAATGGTTGCACAATATGAAAACTTGTTTTCTATCAATTGATGTCGAATCCGCCTCCGCTCGCTCGGAGCGAGCTTCGGCGGACAAGAAAGAGAAAGACTTTGAAGGGGTAGAGAAGTTGGATAATATTCTCAATGTTTTTAGAAAACATAAGGTAAATGCCACGCTTTTTACAACTGGCGAGGTTTTGGAAAAATATTCTGATTTGGTTAAAAAATGGAGCCAGAGTTTTGAGATTGGCTGCCATGGTTATTATCACAATACCATTGATAAGCTGGATTTGGCCTCTAGGAACCATCAGATAGGGGATTTTATGGTATTGTACCAGAATGTTTTTAAAGCTCGTTCCAGGGGCTTCAGAGCGCCGAGAAACATCATTGATAACGAACAATTTCCGATTTTGGAAAAATACGGCTTTTTATACGATGCCAGCGTTTTTCCCAGATATCCATTGCGAATTAATCGTTACGAAGGTTATCGAGGCAAAGCATCGGTTAATCCGTATTTTCCGAGTAAATCCGATTATCTTGGAGAAGGGGATTTAAAAATATTGGAAATTCCCGAAAGCCCGGCTCCGTTCAGTATTCCCTTGGTGGGGACCTGGCTAAGAAAATTGGGCGTATTTTTCTTTAAGACTTTATTCTTTTTGAGGAAACCGCAATTTATCAGTTTTTCAATGCATTCTTGGGATGGGGTAAAATTCAAAGGAAAAAGTTCTCAAAACAGCGGAGAAAAATATCTGAAACAGCTTGACGAAATGCTGGCATTTTTAAGGAAAATTGGTTATGAGTTTAAGACGGGCGAGCAAATTTATGAAGAATTTCCGAAAAATAAATAAAAGCGAAGCGCAGAAACTATCGGGGAAAATATTATTTAAAACGTTTTTTCATTCTCTGGAATGGCAGGAATTTTTGGAAAATGAATTCAAATGGTTGAAATTCGAACATTATTTGTATAAAGATGAAATGTTATTTACCTTGGCTAAGGTCGGAAGTAAATTGATTTCTTTGCCTTTTTGTGAATATGGCGGACCAGTTCCTATAAAAGAAAATTTTGAAATTGGAGAATTCGAGAGAGATGTTTTGGAAGAATTCGAAAATATCAAGATAAAATTTCATCCCCAAATTAAACCAGGCAATTCGGATTCGGAAGTTTCTACCCACTGGGTTGAAGATTTAAAAAATTTAAATGCCGAAGAATTATTCGCTTCTTTTCGAAAAACATTAAGGCACTCGATTAAAAATGCCGAAAATCAGGGGCTGGAAATTAAAAAATGCTCCGATTTAAAAGAATTAGAGCGATTTTACGATTTGTATTTGATTAATTTGAAAAGAAAAAAGACAATTCCTTATCCGATTAATATTTTCAAATTTTTATTCAATTGTCCGAATGCAGAGATTTTGTTGGCTGTTTATAAGGATAAAATTATCGCTGGAGATTTGTTTATTCATTACGGCAAATTTGCGCATTATCTTTTTAGCGCCGCTGATTATAAATATCGCAATTTAGGTCCAAGTTATTTGATTCTATGGGAGAAACTGAAAAGTCTGTGCGGCCAGGATAAAATTTTTGATTTGGGCGCAGCGCCCAAGGGTTCGGATTTGGAGATTTTCAAAAAAGGTTGGCGCGGCAAAGAGTATCCGATTTTACAAATCGGAATAAAAAGGAGCGAAGAAGGTCTTCGCTCGTCAAAATTACGCAAAATCTGGGGTTTATTGCCGAATTTTTTAGTCAGAAAATTCAGTACTTTTTTAATAAAATACCGGCTATAATTTTATCGATATCTTTTTCCGTAAACCAATTCTGTAGAGGGAAATTGATAATTCTTTTGGCCGCTTCAGCCGCGTGGGGCAGATTTGGATAAATTGGCTTATGCCAGATGCGGGTGCAGAAAATTTGTTTTTTTCCGAGTTTGTCGAATAATTCGTCCCGTTCCAAATTTTTGGGCACAAGAGCGGATAAATAGGTGAAAGTATTGTTTTTCGATTCCTGCACCTCAAAACCAATTTCTATTAATTTTTTCTGGAAATATTCAGCCAATTTGATTCTTTTTCGGATTAATTCTTCAAGATTTTTCAGGTAAAAATCAAAAATTTTTAAAGAAATTTTTGGAGCCCTTTGCGGCAGGGTAAATTCAATGGCGGCTAAGGTTTTTTCTTCTTTTCTGAATTTTTCTGACAGCTTTGCCAAAAAAGGAAATAAACGGGCAAATTTAATTAGGTTGGACAATTTGGGTTTATGGTTTTCAAGTTTAAATTCCGATGAATTTTTACAAACAAGCATTCCGCCGTTTATGACAGGAAATAATTTGGCAAAGCTGAAAAACGCGCAATCCCCGAATTTTTCCGGGGATGTTGGCGGAGCAATGTGGGCGCAATCCTCGATGATTTTTAAATTATATTTTCTGGCGATTTCAATGATTTTATCCATTTCAAAGGGCAATCCATAGGTATGGCAGATTAAAACAGATTTGGTTTGAGGGGTTGTTTTCTTTTCTATTTCAGAAACGCTGGCATGAAAAGTTTTTAAATCTATATCCAGATAAATCGGTTTAATATTGTAATGTTTAAGAATCGGCTCAAAGATATCACAAATATACGCAGGAATAAGCATTTCGGAATTTTCCAGATTCAAGGACTGAATAGCCAATTGAAAAGCCGACCGGCCGGAATCAGTGAAAACAATATGGCGATTAGGAAAAAAATTAGCCAATTTTTCCTTAAGTAAGGCTTCCGATGTTTTTTTAAATAGTGGTTTTATTGATTTTAGTTGTGGGTGCACAAAGTACATAATGTCTACATAAGTACAAATTTCTACAAATGTACAAAAATAAGTAATTTGTATATTTGTACTAATTCGTAATTTCGTAGCCTATGAAAGTGTTAATGCCGATTTTACACTACCCGCCGGTAATCGGGGGATTTGAGGTTTTTTCACAAAATATTGCCGAAGGAATAGCTAAGACCGATAATGTTTTTGTCGTAACCAGTAAAGTCGTAAATACGCCGAACTATGAAATAAAAGGCAATTTGAGAATATTTAGGACCTCGCCCTGGATTCTTAAAAACCTTTCCTACAGCAAGCCCTGGTTTATTTTTGGGGCGATGATTTGGATTCTTTTTAAATCGATTAAATTAATAAAAAAGGAAAAAATCGATTTAATCCATGCCCAAGGATTTTTAAGCGGAATTTTGGGTTATATTTTAAAAAAAATAACCAAAACACCTTATATTTTAACCATTCAATCAGCTGATTTCAGTGTATATCATCCGCGTTTGAATATCAACATTATTAAGGTGATTTATCAAAAAATAGAAAAAACAATTTTTAAAAATGCCGATTTTTGTCACGCGGTAAGCAAATATCTGGAGGAACATTTTAAGAAATATAAGATAAAAAAAATTATCGTTATTCCCAATGGTGTAAGCAGGAATAAATTTAAGCCAGATATCGATAAAAGAGCAAGCAGAAAAAAATTGGGTTTTGACACGGAAAATTTAATCGTCTGCGTTTCCCGTTTAGAGCATAAAAACGGCACACATGATTTGATTAAAGCAGCTGAATATCTAAAAGATTTAGATTTTAAAATTATGATTTGCGGCAATGGTTCGGACAGACAAAAATTAGAGAAAATGGTAGAAGAATTTAACCTGAAAGATAAAGTATTTCTTATTGGCGACATCCTTCATGCTGATTTGCCTAAATATGTGGCTTGTGGAGATATTTTTGTTCGTCCATCGTTAGCCGAGGGATTTGGTATAGTTTTTTTGGAGGCAATGGCAGCGGGATTGGCGGTGATTGCCACAGCGGTTGGCGGTATAGCGGATTTCTTAAAAGATGGCGAGAATGGTTTATTTTGTGAACCGGGAAATCCAGAAGATATTGTTGAGAAAATAAAGATTTTAATAGAAGATAAAACCTTAAGCGAAAGACTTATTAAAAATGGTAGGCAAATGGTTTTGGATGTTTATGATTGGGATAAGATTACCGAGCGTTTAAAGGTCGTTTATAGAAAAATATTATAGAAAAATTTTAAGGAAAAAACATGAATAAGAAATATATTCTTGGTTTATTAATAACGATTACTTTAATTGGTGCTTTTTTGCGGATTTTTCCGGTTAGGTACGGTTCAGTAAGAATGTATGACAACCAGTTGGTAAGCCAGGCCCTTGATTTGGGCGAGGGAATAGCTAAAGGAGATTTTTCAGTTTTTAAAACACCCGTCAAATACCCCTATTTCTTTTCTTATATTCTTTTGTTTTTTTACGGCCTTTTTTATGTTTTTGGCAAATTAATAGGATTATTTTCTTCGGTTGGCGAATTTATAAATTATATCTATTTTCATATTGATGGTTTTTATGATTTTGCCCGTATTTTAATAGGGATTTTCGGAACGCTGCTTATTCCTTTGGTTTATCTCGTAACCTTTAAAATTGTTTCTTTTAAAAATAAAGAAAAAGCCGGTATCGCCGGTCTTTTGGCCGCTTTTTTAATGGCCTTTAATTTACTTCACGTGCACATTTCACATCAAGAACGGCCCCATATTTTGGTCGGCTTTTTTATTTTTTTAAGTTTTTATTTATTTATTCTTTTTTTAGAAAAAAGAAGTTTAATTTACTCTTTATTTTTAGGATTGAGCATTGGTTTGGCAGCGGGGTCGCTTCAGGTTGGCTTATTGGCTTTATTCTTTTTCTTTTTAATAGTTATATTCACTAAATTTAAAACTTTGCTTTCTTTTAAATTTTGGCTGGCAATTTTATTGTTTCTGATGATTTTTGTAATTAGTTATCCTTACATAATTTTATCTTTTAAAAATGTAGTAGGTCTTTGGGATAATACTTTTCATGTCAATATTAGCGAGAGCGAGGGTTTAAGAAAAAACTTATATTTTGGCCAGGAAATCAAACAAATTTTTGTTTATCAGCCGGAATTAATTTGTTTGTTTATTATTTTTCTAATTTTTTGGCTCTTTTTAAGGCATAAGACCATTGAATCAAGCCCTTCTTTATACAGAATGTCACTTTGGGGTGCAGGATCATTTATTCTTGTTTATTTTTTAGCTTTTGGATTTTTGGTAATGCCCTATCATCGAATGTTGGCCTCTTTGATTCCATTTTTGTGTTTGCTTGTTGGTATATTGTTTTATGAGGTTTTTTACAAATTTAATAAAAAACTTTTTAAGGAAATCTTTATAATAATTTTAGTTTTATTTTTGTTATTTCCAGTAATTCAAGACATTCGTTTTTGTTATTTGATATTTAAAAAAGAAACAGTTGAATTAGCTAGAGACTGGATTAAAGATAATGTCTCAAAAGAAGATGTGGTAGCCATAGAGTATGACAATATAAGATTAACCCCCGATAAAAAAAGCCTGCAATTACAGTCGAACCTAGAACCCGGTTCTCTTAGTCGCAAGGAAAATTTTTTGCTTTCCCTGGATGAAAATCTATATCCGAAGGACAATAGAAAGATATTAAATTATTGGATTTTTCAATACAAAGAAAACAGATATCAATTCTTAAAAGAACAAAAAGTAAAATATTTTGTTATTTCCAAATCTAATCCGAAAGAGATTTCAAGAAACGGCTTGGAGTCGGAAATAATTTCTAAAGGAGGAAAATTGGTTAAGGTTTTTAATCCCTTTGTTGGAGAAACATCTTCCCGACACGCCCTTTTCCCCGCCGAGTTTGAGGATCCTATAGTTGACCTTTGGATATTCGAAAGATTGGGTCAGGTAATTGAGATATATAAATTATGAACAAACTAAAAAACAATAGAAAAATCGTAGTAGTAATGCCGGCTTATAACGCTGAAAAAACATTACAAAAAACTTATTCTGATATTCCCAAAGATTGGGTTGATCAGGTTGTTTTAGTTGATGACGCTAGCCGTGACAAAACTGCAGAAATTGCCAAAAGATTAAAAATAGAAACATTTATTCATTTAAAAAACAAGGGATATGGCGCCAATCAAAAAACTTGTTACATAGAGGCACTTAAAAAAAACCCCAGCATTGTAATTATGCTTCATCCCGATTACCAATATGACCCCAAATATATTCCCGACATGATTACTTTGATAAAAAATGGTCACTTTGACATTGTTTTGGGTTCGCGAATAACTTCTCGTAAAGAGATCTTGGGCGGCGGTATGCCTATTTATAAGTATATTTCTAATCGTTTTTTAACTTTGCTTGAGAATATTATTTTGGGCCTTTCTCTTTCCGAATATCATACCGGTTATCGAGCATATTCTCGTCGCGTATTGGAGACCATCCCTTTTTTAAATAATAGCGATGATTTTGTTTTTGATTCAGAGCTTCTTATTCAGGCTGTTTATTATAATTTAAGAATAGGCGAGGTTTTTGTTCCCACGAAATATTTTTCCGAGGCATCCAGTATAAATTTCCGTCGGAGTGTTATCTATGGTTTAAAAACAATTTGGACTTTGGTTAAATACATTTTGGCAAAGACAAGAATATATCAAGCCAAGATTTTCAGAAACAAATGAAAATAGCAATTGCATCAGGAATTTATCCGCCAGATATTGGCGGTCCAGCTACTTACTCGCAATTGATTGCCGAGGAGTTTAGAAAACGCGGTATTGATACAAAGGTAATTTGTTATAGCGACAAAGAAAGTGATGATACGGTAAGAATTTTAAGGAAACACAATGTCTTAATTCGTTATTGGTTGTATTTTTGGAATTTATTTAAATTAGCCAAAAATGCCGATGTTGTTTATGCTCAAGGGCCTTTGGCGGCAGGATTGCCAGCTATGTTGGTTAGTAAAATCCGGAGAAAGAAGTTCATTATTAAAATTGTCGGTGATTATGCTTGGGAACAATACCAAAATAAGTCAAAAGTCAAAAGTCAAAAGTCAAAAGTTGATGGTATTGAAATCTTTCAAGAGAAGAAATATGATTTTTGGACTGAGTTAAGGAGAAAGATACAAAAGTTGGTAGTTGATAAAGCCGATAAAATAATTGTTCCCAGCGAATTTTTGAAGAAAATAGTTTCGGAATGGGGGATTGATACGGATAAAATTTTTGTTGTTTACAATTCCGCATCCGGAGTAGAGAATATTAAAGGAGATTTAAAAATTGGCGGAGATATTATTATTTCCGGCGGGAGATTGGAACCCTGGAAGGGAATGACTGCTTTGATTGAAATTATGCCGGATTTATTGAGGGAAAATTCCAATTTCAAGTTAATTATTGTTGGTTATGGTCCAGAGCGCGATAATTTAAAATTTAAAATTAAAAATTTAAAACTGGATAACGAAGTTCGATTGATAGACAGATTGCCGCACCGAGAATTTTTAGAGTATTTTAAAGCAAGCAAGATATTTGTTTTAAACACGGGTTATGAAGGATTTTCCCATCTTCTTTTGGAAGCAATGGCTGTCGGTCTGCCTATTATTACTACCAACGTTTGTGGAAATCCGGAAATAATAAAAGATAACTACAATGGTTTATTGGTTGAATATAACAATAAAGAGCAAATAAAAAATGCGATTTTAAAACTTTGGCGCGATAAAGAATTAAGAGAAAGGTTTATTAAAAACGCCAAAGAAACAGTTGCAAATTTCACCTTGAAGAAAATGATTAACAAGACATTGGAAATATTAAAATCATGAAATTATTAATGATAACCGGCGACAGGACATTGGCTCAGGGCAAGCAAGGACCATTTTACTATATGCTGGAAGAATTCTCGAAATACTGGGAAAGAATCGATATAATATGTCCAAAAGTCAAAAATCAAAAGTCAAAAATCAAAAATATTTTTAGTAATGTTTATATCCACGTTTCAAATAAGGCTTTAATTTTTCATCCCTGGTTTATTTTGAAGAAAGGAGTAGAGATTTTTAAAAAAGAAAAGTTCGATTTATTTACTATTCACAGTTACCCGCCTTTTTATAATGACATCGGTGGTTTGTGGTTACATAATAAAATTAAAACTTCTTATGTTCTAGAGATAATGCATATTACGGGTTATCCCAAAGCGGGAAATTTTAAGGAATGGCTTTATAAGATTTTAACCGGATTATTTATAAAGTATTTTGCTGGAAAAGCAAAGGCGATTAGAGTTATTAACCAAAAGCAAGTTTCCGAATTCTTGAGAAAATCAGGAGTTGATGAAAATAAAATAAAATATATTCCTGCCTTTTATATTGATTTAAATATTTTTAATTCTCAAGATTTAGAAAAAAAATATGATGCGGTTTTTTCCGGAAGGTTGGTTAAAAACAAAGGAATAACTTTGTTGCTTGAAGCAATAAGAAAGCTCAAAATCCAAAATCCGAATTTCAAATTAATAATCGTTGGGTCTGGACCACTGGAAAACAAAATTAAAAAATATATTGAAAAGTATAAGCTGGAGAAAAACGTAGAATTTTCCGGATGGTTGTCAACAATAAACGATGTGGCAAAGATTTACAATCAATCTAAAATAATGATCATGCCCTCTTTTAATGAGGGTGGTCCGAGGGTCAATTTGGAAGCAATGGCTTGTCGGGTGTCGGTAATTACAACCAGAGTTGGAGCGATGCCCGATATTATTAGAGATGGAGAAAATGGTCTGTTTGTTGATTGGAATGCCGATGACATTGCTAAAAATATTTTAGAACTATTAAAAGACAATAATTTAAGAGAAAAAATTGCCGAGAGCGGCTACCAAATAGCTCAACAATTCGGAAGAAAAAAAATAATTAAAAATTATGCAGAAACCTATCAAAATTTGCTACATTCTTCCTGAGTATAATGAGAACACCGATAGTCATTTTTTCCACATTTATGAGTTTTTGGAAAAACTTTCCCGAAAATTAGATATATTTTTAATCGTGGAAAAATCCGAGACAAAAGACATAAAACTGACCAGAAGGGTATATGTTCAAAAATTTCATTTTTTACCATTTAGATTTTTGGAAAGTTTTTTTGCAATTTTAAAAGCCAGAATTTTTGGATATAAGATTTTTTATACCCATTATTGTTATATTGGTGGTATTAATGCGGCAATTATTTCTCATTTAACTCGTGGGAAGTCATATTATTGGAACTGTGCAATGAATTGGCTTTTTAAGCAGGGGAAATACTCTGGAATGGGTTATAGATTGTGTTTAAAATTTTCTCATTATTTGGTAACCGGTAGCGAAGAAATGAAAAAAGGGTATGCAAGCCATTATAATTTAAATCCTCGAAGGATTAAGGTGATGCCCAATTGGATAAATCTGGAAAGATTTCAAAATCAAAAATCCCAGCCCAAGGCTGGTCCGCCTCGGGCGGAAAAACCCAAGACCTTATTATTTGTGCACTGGTTATCTAAAAGAAAAGGCGCGGATATGCTGGTCCCGGTTGTTAAGCAATTGAAAAATTTCAAATCTCAAATTCCAAATTTCAAATTATTAGTAATCGGAGATGGACCACACAAAGAACAGTTATTGAAAGAAATTAAAGAGAATAATTTAGATAATTTTATTGAGGTATTGGGCGCTGTCCCGAATGAAAAAATCGTTGATTATTATGGTCGAGCCGATATTTTTATTATGCCTTCTATGGAAGAGGGATTTCCCAGAGTTTTATTAGAAGCAATGGCCTCGGGTGTTCCCTATGTTGCTTCTGATGTTGGCGCGGTCCGGGAAATTTCTTCGGAAACGGCCCAAAGGTTTTTGGTGAAGTCGGGTGAAGTTGAAAAATTTGCTCAAAAGATACAGATTCTTTTAAGCGACGAAAAAACATATAATCAATTCAAAAAGGAAGAACTGGAGAAGGTAAAAGAATATTCGTTGGATGTGATACTTAATAAATTTTTAGATTTATTTGTATGAAAATTATTTTAACAACTTCTCCTCGGGCAGAGGGTGACTTAGAAAGAAAGGGTTTGCCGTTTTTGGGTATCGGATATATTGCCGCTTATGTAGAAAAATTCAGCAATCATCAAGTTGAAATTTTTGATGCCCATACCTATGGTTTGAACGCCTCGAAAGCAGCGGAAAGAATTATTGAGAAGAAGCCGGATGTAGTAGGAATTCATTCGATTACCGATAACCGATTCAAAGCCATAGCGTTGGTCAAAGAACTTAAAAAAAGAAATAAAAACACGATTGTTTTAATGGGCGGTCCGCATTTCTCCCTGACCGCAAAAAATGCCATGGAGATAGTTCCTGAAATTGATTACATTATTAAAGGCGAAGGAGAAAAACCAATTGTTCAATTTTTAGATGCGCTAGAAAAAAAACAGGACATGGGGACAATTTCAGGATTAGTTTTTAGAAAACAAAAAGGTGAAATTATAGAAAACGCATCAAGGGATTTTTTGATATTCAATCTAGATGAGCTTCCAATGCCCGCTTGGCACTTATTCGACCTAAAAGAGTATAACAAGCCCATAGATGGCACAAACATTCGTTCTATAGGCGTTTTAAGCGCCAGGGGATGTCCAAATGTGTGCGTTTACTGTGCTAATGCCAGATCAGTGCTAAGATTAAGAAGTCCGAAAAATTTTATTGATGAGGTTGAATATTTGCATAAAACTTATGGTTATCGGGGTTTTGATTTTTGGGACGATACATTAACCATGGTTAACATTCACGTGGCCGAGATTTGCAAAGAGATTATAAGAAGAAATTTGGATATTGTCTGGTATGCTCGAGCCAGAGTAAATACCATTAATGAGGATTTGCTCAGATTAATGCGAAAAGCCGGCTGTATCAGAATAAGCTATGGCGTAGAATCGGGCAGTCCGAGAATTTTAAAGGTTGTCAAGAAAAATATTACCGTTGATCAGGTGAAAACAGCCGTGCGCCTCTCTTCCGAAGTCGGTATGGCAGTGGTAACCAATTTTATGGTTAATTTACCAGAAGAAACATTGGACGATTTAAGAATGACAATTAATCTAATGAAGGAGCTTCGGCAGATTAAAGATTCTTATCCCGCTTATGGTTTTACGGTAATTTATCCGGGAACAGAATTGGAACTTATGGCAAAAGAAAAGGGGATTATGCCTTGGGATTTTTCCTGGAACAGTCCTTATCAGTCGGAGAAATACAAAATTACCGGCGACGACCCATCGTCATTTTTAATGGAATGGCCTGGAGCAGAGATTGAAAAAATTAAAGCAATTATGACCAGGGAATTGGGCATCAGAGGCAGTTTTATTAAAAAAGGAATTAGGAAGATTAGCAAAATAAGATCTTTAAACGATTTAAAATCTTTGTGTAAAGCGGGCATAAAATATTTTAAAAGATAATCTTATGTGCGGAATAAATGGATTTAATTTTAAAAACAGAGAATTGATTGAGGGGATGAATAAAACAATTCAGCACCGGGGACCGGATGACGGAGGATTTTACTTGGATGAAAACATTTCTTTGGGTCATCGCCGGCTTTCGATAATTGATTTATCAGAAAAAGGCAGACAGCCAATATTTAATGAGGACAGGTCTATTTGCATTATTTTTAATGGCGAAATTTATAATTTTCAGGATTTAAGAAAAGATTTAGAAGGCAAAGGACACAAATTTTATTCTAAAACCGATAGCGAAGTTATTCTTCATCTTTACGAGGACTTTAAAGAGGATTGCGTCAAATTTTTAAACGGCATTTTTGCTTTTGCGATTTGGGATATTCGGAAAAAAGAATTGTTTTTAGCTCGGGACAGAATCGGGGTTAAGCCGCTTTATTACTATTGGGACGGACAAAAATTAATTTTTTCCTCGGAGATTAAGGCAATTTTAGAACACAACATAAAACGAGAAATAGATTTGGAGGCACTTAATCATTATTTTAGATTAATGTATGTTCCGGCTCCATTAACAATGTTTAAGAATATATATAAATTGTCGCAAGGACACTGGTTAAAAATTAACGTTGGGCCCGCCCGAGGCGGGTCGAATTTCCGAGAACCGGAAATTCGAAAATATTGGGACGTAGAGAATTTTTCTGATTTAGAATCGAAAGAAGAGATTATTGGAAAAATTCAAAATTTAATGAAGAAATCAGTAAAAGGACAGCTGATTTCCGATCGGCCGGTAGGAATATTTTTAAGCGGAGGCATCGATTCAACCTCGGTTTTGGGAGTGTCTCGAGAATTTTTGTCGGGCAAAATCAAAACGTTTTCGGTCGGTTTTGATATCGATGATCCGAACAATAAATTTAATGCCGATTTTCTTTTGGCGCGCGAAACAAGCAAATTCTACAATACCGAACATCATGAACTACTGGTCAAGAGCAAAGATATCTTGGATAACATCGAAAAAGTTATTTATCATCTGGACGAACCGATTGCCGAACCGACCCAGACCGCTACTTTTCTTCTTTCAAAATTGGCCAAAAAAGAAGTGGCGGTAGTTTTGGGTGGAGACGGCGGCGATGAACTATTCGGAGGTTATAAACGGTATTACTACAGCTATTTATTGAACAGATTTAAGGCAACAGCGATGTTTCCCTTTTTGAAATCAAAGATTTATGCTAGATTTATGTTTCAGAAGGAAGAAGAAATTGGTAAAATTTTAAGCGATGAAATAAATAAGTCAAGACTAACGGAAAAATTTTTCGAAGAAAATTACCTTGGGAACAATCTTGTTAAAGATTTTGAAAAATTGTTTATGCTTACAGATTTAAAAACTTGGCTGGTTGATGAATCTTTGATGCGAACCGATAAAATGACAATGGCTTGCGGTTTGGAGCAGAGAGTGCCGATTTTAGACCATTATTTGGTGGAGTTGGCCTCAAAAACTCCTTCCAAATTTAAGATAAAAAATAAAACAGAGGGAAAGGCAATATTTAAAGAGGCGATGAATAAATACCTGCCTCCGCAAATTAAAGAATCCGCCCAAAAGAAGGTTTGGTTAACCCCGATGTCCCAGTGGTTGAGAGAGGACCTGAATAAGTTTGCTTCAGAGATTATATCTCCGGAATATTCTTCCGTGGGTAAAAATTATTTCAAATTCGAAGGGATTAAAAAAATGTTTGATGAACACATCGATAAAATAAAATATAATTTAAATTTAATTTGGGCCCTGATTACGTTTCAGGTCTGGTCCAGAAATTATCTATGATAGAATTTGTTTGTCCAAAATGTTATAAAAATTTATCTGAAAATCAGGACTTTTATGTCTGTAAAGACTGCAATCGAAAATGGCCAATAAAAGCAGAAATAGGATTGTTTTGTGAAAATAAATACTGGGGAGAGGTTGAACAAAACGAAATGAATGAAGTTTTAAAAACCATTCAGGAGAATGGCATGGAAAAAGGATTGGATTTAGCAAAGAAGAAATACGACGTGGTCTACAGATTCAGCTGCGATCCATCCAGAGCCGATTGGCGTTTTTATTTGTCAATCGATAAAAGTTGGAAAGTGTTGGACGCTGGCTGCGGCTTGGGCGGCATTACTTTTCCTTTGGCGAAAGTTGTCGGCGAGGTGGTGGCATTCGACTCTTCTTTTGAAAGAATAAAATTTGTTAATTTGAAAAGCCAAAATGATGGATTGAATAATGTCAAAACATTTGTGGGCGATTTTGATAATTTACCCTTAAAAGACGCTCAGTTTGATTTGGTGGTGCTGAACGGGGTTTTGGAATGGTCGGGGATACCCAATGAAAGCAAAAATCCCCGGGAAGTCCAGAAAGATATGCTCGGAAAGTGTTTAAAACTGTTAAAACCAGGAGGTTTTATTTACATCGGAATCGAGAATAGATTTGCCTTGAATTATTTGACAACCGGAATCGATCATAGCGGATTAAGATTTACCAGTTGGATGCCTCGATTTTTAGCAAATATTTATACCAAGTTAAGAATTAAGAAACCTTATCGAACCTATACTTATGGCAAGAAGGGTTACGAAAAATTATTAGAAGAAGCGGGATTTAAGAATGTAAAATTTTTATTGCCCGCACCGGGATATAATTTCCCCAAATATATAATTCCCTACGACAATATTTACTGCCTGCAATATGCGGTCGAGAAATTGATCTCACCGAACACCTGGAAAAAACGTTTGGTTAAAAGATTTGCCAATTCAATTTTAATTTTAAAAATATATAGAAGATTATTCTTTTGTTTCGGGATGATTTTTAGAAAATGATTCAATATTTAGAAAAATTAATTTTCGATAATTGGGAAAAATGGGGCGCGGGAGAAAAACCCGACGGTCTCGATTTTTTGAAAATTCACGCCGGACAGGCAACGAGAAACAAGAAAGTTGGATTTTTTGTTTTTAATAAAAATAATCCGTTTATTTTCATAAAAACAGTAAGAGAAAGCAAATACAATTATATAATCGAGGACGGCTTTAAGAGGCTGGAAAAAGCTCATCGGGCATTAAGCGATGACTCGATTCCTGTGCCGATTTATTTGAATGAACATAAAGACGTGGCTTTTTCTCTGGAGACCGCGATTGTCGGTGAACAGTTTCACAGTTTTAAAGAGCAAAAAGACTTGAACAGGTTTCTAAGCTGGTTTTTAAGGTTTCAGCGGTTAATGGTGAAAAAAGAGAATTTAGATACTTGCCAATTGAGGGATTATATTCATAAGTTAATTAATGATTTTTTGAATCTGTATAGACCGGAAAAGGAGTTAGAAGAGCTGATTAAAGATGTTGGTAAAGACGTTCAAAAAGATATTGATTTTCCGAAATTGCCCTTGATTACCCAGCACGGAGATTTAACTCCGGACAATGTTTTAGATGATAAAGGGAACATAAAAGTAATTGATTGGGATAATTTTGATAAAATAGATTTACCCTTATTTGATTTGTTGGTTTTTTTACAAAGATGGAGCAGCATTAGAGACGTAAGTTTTGTTTTTGAATATTATTCGAAGATAGACGAATATTTAAAAGAATTTAAGATCGATAAAAAAGCCGTGAAATCATTAATCTATATTTATTATTTATTAGACTTTGTAAGAAAAAAAGAATCTCTTACGGATTATGACAAGGAATACCTGACATTAAGATTGAGAGAAATAAGGAATTTAAGTTTTAAATAATTTTATGATTCGCATTTTTTATTTAACTCGAGCCAGATTTTTATCAGAAAGAGCGCATATGCATAACATTGTTAAAACGTGCGAATTTTTTGAAAACAGCGGGGAAGCAAAGGTGTCTTTGATTGACTGCGACAGCGCGCTAAAAGACGATGAATCAATTGATAATTTTTTCAAATTCCACAGTGTTAAAAAAAGATTTGAAGTTATTTCTCTCGATTCTTTGGCTAACAGATTCAAATTCAAGGGTGTCAGAATCTTGAATTTTCTGGAAGTGTTTTTTACCAATTCGACACTGATAAGATATTTGTTCAAGAAAAGAGGGGATTTTGATTTGATTTATTATCGGGATCATTTGTTTTCCCCCGTGGTTATTTTTGCTAAATATTTTTTGAAAAAACCGCTGTTTTTTGAGAGCCATTATATATTAAAAAAATGGCACAGTCGGCTTTTGACAAATTTTGTAATCAGAATTTCCAACGGAGTGATTGCTATTACCGAGGCGCTCAATAAAAGACTTAGAAAATACAATAAAAATATTATTACCGTATTTTGCGCTGCTCCCGAATTTTTCCTGCCCGAAATTTATGACAGGAATAAGATTAGGGAAGAATTGGATTTGCCGACTGATAAAATAATTATTGGCTATACTGGCAATATGGCGGTTACTGGTTTGGGCGAGAGCTACGGAGTAGAAGAAATAGTAAAATCATTAAAATATTTATCAGAGGACTTTATTTTTGTTGGCGTGGGAGATAAAATTGGGGAAGCGCAATTTTTGGTTGATATAGCTAAAAAAGATGCGATAGATAAAAGAGTGATAATTTTGCCGTGGCAAGACCGAGAAAAAATGCCGAAATATTTAGCTGCTTTTGATGTTTTGGTAATTCCTAAGGCCGGCGGCGCGCCAGGAAATATTCCGACAAAAATGTATGAATATTTAGCTGCAGGAAGGCCTGCTGTAGCATGTGAAACAGAACCAATTTTAGAAGTAATGAATGACAGGAAAAATTGTTTAATCGTTAAATCTAATTCTCCCAAAGAGTGGGCAGAAAAAATTAGAGAAATTTATAGCGATAAATTTTTGCAGGAAAGATTGATAAAGCAAGCAAAAGAAGACTCTAAACAATATACTTGGGATAATCGAGGAAAATTAATTTTAAAGTTTATTAAAAAATTATATGTTGAGAGACGCAATTAAAAAGATATTCTGGACACTAATATATTTTTCCGGAATTAATTTTATTTATAACAAAGCTTTTCCCATCAGATTGGTTTTAATTGGCGGACACAGCGTTAGCAGCAAAGAAAACAAAAAAGAACTATCTAACGAACTTTATCAAGAATTATCGATTGATAAAGAATTCTTAGAAGCGCAAATTAGATATTTACTAAAGGGGGGCTATAAATTTTTAAACTTTGAGCAAGTTAACAAGCTTTTAGAAGAGAATAAAAAATTGCCACAAAAAACCGCAATAATGTATTTTGATGATGGTTGGCGAGACAATTACCTTAATGCTTATCCTGTTTTCAATAAATACAATTTGCCATTTGTCATTTTTGTCTCCACGGACCTGATTGATCAAAAAAGATTGATACCAAGCTTGGAGAAAAGGGTACGCGGCACGCAAGTACAAGAAAGAATGTTTCTGAACTGGGACGAAGCCAGGAAGATGTCAAATTTAGCTGAAATTGGCTCCCACGGCGCGACTCATCGTGATTTTCCTGGTTTGTCCAATGGGGAACTAAAAGAAGAGCTCTGGGCCTCTATTAAGCGCATTAAAGAGGAAATTGGTAAGGCGCCGGTTGCTTTGTCTTTTCCCCACGGAAGATACAATCAGGAAATAAAAAGACTAGTTGCGGAGACGGGATTTAAATTTGCCGTGACAACCAAGCGTGGCTGGGCCGATTTAAGAGATAAGCTTGAGCTAAAAAAAATAACAATTTACCCCGAAGATAGTATGCTGATATTTAAGTTAAAATTAGGAATTTTTTATAAAATTAAGAATCTATTAAAATGATATTTTTAGAGAAAAATTTTATCTTTAACGCAGCAAGAATTGTTTTAGAAGATGATAAAATTAATCAGTATTTAGATAAAAAAAAATACCAAAAGATTGTTATTATCACCTATAAAAAGATGAATTTGGGCGAAGATTTTACGGTCGGGCATAAATTAACTCCGAATATATACCTTAACCAAGGTCTGGATAATATTTTTTCTAAATTTAATGAGACCACAAGAAATGAAGTTAGAAGGACTTTCAAAAATCCAGATTTAAAATTCATGGCTAATGATAAAAATTTCAATGAGATTTACGAACTTTATAAAAATTTTGAATACAGCCAAGGAAGAACGCCTTTCAACGGGAGAACAATGAAGAATTTTTTAGCCTTTAGCGCCTATCATAAAAAAGAATTAGTTTCTGTGATATTGTGTTTCGACACTTTTCCATATTTGAGGGCAAGGTCAATTTGTTCTAAAAGATTGGAAACAGAGGACAAGGAAAAGTATAAAATAATTAGCAATGCTACTCGAGGATTAATTTACGAAATCTGTAGATATGGCATAAAGCATGATTACAAATTATTTGATTTGGGCTCTATGCCGGCTGATTTGAAAAACAAGAAAAAAGCAGGCATCGCTGCTTTTAAGAGTTCTTTCGGCGGCAAACTGGAAGACGAATATACTTATACCTATAAATCTAAATTGTATAGACTTTTCGAAAAACTGGTAAAAATAAAACTAATTTTATTTAAAATGATTAAAAAATAAATTGAGGAATATGTGTGGTATTGCCGGAATAATAAATTTTAAAGGAAACAAAATAAAGCAATCAGATATTGACTCCATGCTTGATGTGATGAAGTATCGTGGTCCGGACGATAGGGATATTTTTATTAAAGATAATATTGGTTTGGGGCATTTAAGGTTGTCTATCATCGATTTAACTAAGGGTGGGCATCAACCCATGTTTGACAAAACCGAACAAAAACTGATCGTCTACAATGGGGAAATTTACAATTATTTAGAGTTAAAAAAAGAATTAGAGAATCTAGGCCACAGATTTTCTACAAAATCCGATACCGAGGTGATTTTGGCCAGTTATAACCAATGGGGCGAGGATTGCGTAAAAAGGTTTAACGGAATGTGGTCTTTCGTTATTTTTAATATCAAGAATAAAAAAATATTCGCTTCTCGGGATAGGTTTGGGGTAAAGCCATTTTTTTACTATTGCGATAATCGGCAGTTTGTTTTTGCTTCAGAAATAAAGGCGATTTTACGAGTATTGCCCAGAAATTTTAGAGAAGTAAATCACTCTTTTCTTTATAAATTTTTAGATAAAGGAATTCCATTTGGTAATCAAGAGACGGTTTTTGTGGGGATTAAATTTTTACCACCCGGTCACAATTTATTTTTGAATGATGACGGCAAGATAAAAATTGAAAAACATTGGGATTTTGATTTAGATAAATTTAGAAAGAAATACGATTACAAAAATCCGAAAGAAACCCTAAAAGAATTATTAGAGGATGCGATTAGATTAAGAATGCGCAGCGATGTGCCGGTTGGAGTTTGTCTTTCTGGCGGAATTGATTCAAGTATTATTGTAAGCGTTTTAAGCAAGAAACTAGGATATAAAATAAATACTTTTTCCACAATCTATCGTTTTTCAGAATATCCGGATTACAGCGAAGAGGAATATATTAAAGCCGTGGTTCGTGATTGTGGTACGATTCCTCACTATGTCTATCCTCGGCCGGACAAATTTTTTGAAATTTTAGATAAAATTGTCTGGCATCACGACGAGCCAGTCCAGATGCCCGGAACCTATTCGCACTGGCATGTAATGAGCCTGGCAAAAGATAAAGTAATAGTGCTTTTAGATGGCCAGGGAGCTGACGAGATTTTTGCTGGCTACCCCTATTATCTACCTTACTATTTGGCAGATTTACTAAAAGCAGGTTTATTTGAAAGATTTATAAGTGAGAGAAAAAGAATGCTCGGTGAGACGGGAGTAGATTATGGTTGGAAGGATATAGCAAGAAATTTTTTACCCGATGGTTTTTTTAGAATCAAATACAATCTTTTTCCAAAAAAAAGACGCCAGGATGAGCTTTTAAGCGATGATTTTTTGAAATACAAGAGCGAATTAGAGTTAAAAGTGCCTGACAGATTTAAGGATTATTTAAGTCGAGAGCTTTATCGGACTTTTACTACAACTAATTTGCCGATGCTGCTTAATTATGAAGATCGTATTAGTATGGCATTTTCCCTGGAGTCTCGAGTACCATTTTTAGATTATAGAATTGTTGAGTTTGGTTTCGGGCTTTCTTATAAAGAAAAGATTAACGGTTCCAATAAAACAATTCTTCGAGAAGCCTTTAGAGATTTATTACCCCAGAAAATTAATCAGAGAAAAGATAAAAGGGGATTTCCTACACCAACCGAACATTGGTTTAGAAAGGAACTGAAAGACAAAATCTGGGAAATTATTGATTCTCCCGAATTTATTCGTCATAATATTTTTAACAAGGAAAGAGTTGCGGATTATTTTAAAAAGCATCTAACTGGCGAGAATAACGAAAGAATGCTCTGGCGGATATTAACCACAGAAAGTTGGCTTAGACAATATTTTAATTAAAATGAAAATATTTTTTATAACCACACATTTTCCTAGGGGTAATTCAGTGGGCGGGGCAGAAATCCAATGCGTTCTCTTGGCTAAATATTTAGCCAAGAGAGGACACGAGACCATTTATTTGGCGCTGAAAGAAAAAGAGGATATCAATAAAGAAGAAGGGGTAAGATCATATGGGCTCATGAAGTCGGGAAATAAATTTTCAGCCCTATTGAAATTCTGTAAATTTTTAAAAAAAGAAAAGCCCGATATTTGTTATATTAGAACTTTTGATGAGTTATTTATTTTAAGTCTAATTTGTCGGTTGTGTCGAATAAAAACAGTTTATAATACCACCCACATAAACAATTGTACTCCTTACCAAAAACTTAAATTTAGTTTAAACATTATAAGATTGTCAAAAAACTTAAAAGCAGCCGTTTTTCATTATTTAAATTTTATAAGCTTGAAAAGAGTCAATGTGCTAACTATTAATAGACTTCATGCTAAGATTTTAAAAGAGCGTTATAATATAAGTGCAACCTCCATTTATAACAGCATGGAAGACAACTATCGCAGTGATATAAAAAATAAAGAAAATAAAATTGTTTGGGTAAATAATATAAAACCAAGAAAAAATCCGGAAATATTTATAAAATTAGCCAATGAATTCAAGGGCAGCAAGTGGGAATTTTTGATGATAGGTGAAATCCAGGGGGCAAATTATCTAAAAATAATAAAATTAGCAGAACTATCTAATCCAAATCTAAAATACTTGGGGCCAAAGACAATTGAAGAGGTAGATGAGATTTTGGCCAAAGCAACGATTCTGGTTAATACTTGCGAACCGGAGGGATTTGGCAATAATTTTATTCAGGCTTGGCTGAATGAATGTCCAACCGTTACATTAAAATTTGACCCGGATGATATAATAAAAATCAATAAAATCGGCTTTCATTCAAAAACCTTTGAGCAAATGATAAAGGACGCTGTATATTTAATGGAACACAAAGAAGAAAGAATTGAAATGGGGAGACGAGCCAGAAAATATGCCCTGGAAAACCACAACATAAATAAAAATGTTTTGAAGTATGAGTCTTACTTTAGTAAAATTTAAAATTTTAAGAGAAATTAACCGTAGAGTTAATCAGGTTGAGATTTTCTTGGGTAGAAAAAAACTAATTTCCAGGCCGCGCTACGCCCAGATCGAGCCAACCAACAGATGTAATCAGCGATGTATTATGTGCCCCAGGAATGATAGATTGGATGTCCCGATAGGAGATATGGATTTTAAAACATTTAAGAAAATCCTAGATCAGTTGCCAACTATTCAAAACTTACTTCTTAATGGTTTGGGAGAGCCATTGCTGAATAAGGAGTTACCAGAAATGATCATCTATGCCTATTCCCGAGGCATTAAGGTATCCATCAATTCGAATTGTGCCTTAGTTGATAAATCTTTGGCTGAAAAATTAGTTAATAGTGGTCTGCATCTGATTAAAATATCATTAGACTCAACAGACCCCAAAATCTATCAGTCGATCAGAAATGGTCCCTTGGAGCCGGTGATTCGGGGAATTAAAGAATTGGTCAAAGCTAGAAGAGAGAGGAAATCTTTTTATCCTCAACTTTGGTTTAATTCCATTATCATGAAACAGAATTACAATCAAATTTTCGCTATTTTAAAATTAGCAGAAGAACTGGGCGTAGATTACGTGCGTTTTAAACCAATTGATACCTTTGATGTTTATAAAGATGAGGATTTGAAAATTTCCAATAAACAACTGGAGAAAATTTTAGAAGATGTCCTTGAAAAATCCAAGACCATAAAAATCAAACACAATCTAGATGATTTATTAAAAGATATTAAAGAGGGTACTTATTATCGTCCAGACAAAGTTCCTTGTTATATACCTTGGAATGAGGTTTATGTTCAGTACTATGGCGGAGTTCGTTTATGCTGTGATTTTTATAGTAAAAAATACGATGTCGGCAATGTATTGGAAGAGAAGTTTTCTAAAATTTGGAATAACGAGAAAATGCAGGAAATCAGGGGTCACTTTATCAAGGGCGAGTTAATTTTTCCGGTCTGTAAAAGCTGTAATCATTTCTCAAGAAATTTAGAAGTTTACAATAAGATAGCCAAAATAAAAAAATTTTATGTTCTCCAAAAATAAAATCCTTATTATTATTTTGGTTCTTGCCTTAATTATTAGGGTGATATTTTTTATTGCTCTCGGGCAAAATAATGGACTTTCGGATAAGAGAATCGTTGCCGGAGATGCGGAGGAATATCATGGATTAGCTTTAAGCATAATCAAAGAAGGTAAATTTTCTTTTAACGGAGAGCTAAATACAAAGAGAACACCGCTTTACCCCTTATTTGTCGGAATAATTTATTTCTTTTTTGGAGTAAGGCCGTGGTTGGTACTGTTATTCCAGATTTTTCTTGACACAATTATTTGTTTTTTGGTTTATTTTTTGGCAATGCTAATTTTTAATAACAAAAAAGCCGCTCTTTTTAGCGGATTTCTATACGCCATAGAACCAGTGTCTATTGTCTTTTCTCTTGCACTAATTTCCGATGTTTTTTTCGCTTTTGGTTTTGTATGTTCTTTGGTTCTTCTGTTTCTGGCAATAAAAAAAGAGCGTTTATCATTGTTTCTTTTGGCGGGCGTAATTTTGGGATTGACCACGCTTATTCGTCCCAGTACGCAATATTTCCCAATCCTCGCAATTTTTATAATATTTTTATTAATTAAACGCCCCATAACTTATAAAATAAAAGCAGTTATTGTTTTTCTTCTTTTTTTTGAATTGGTTCTTTTTCCTTGGCAATTAAGAAATTTTATAAATTTTAGAAGTTTTAATTTAAGTAGTATCCAGGGATGGATTTTAATTCATCACAATGTCGCTTATACAGAAGCGAATATAAGCCATATCAGCGAAGACGAAGCCAGGGCAAAATTGGAGAAGCTCACACCGGAAGAAGAGAATCTTAATTCAATTGACAAGTCAAAAATTTATCAGAAAATAGCAATGGAGTATATTAAAAGTCATCCAAGAGAGTATTTGCTAATGAGCATTAAGGGGACTCTCAATATGTATATAAATACTCCCAAATATGAACTAATGACGACTCTTAACCTAAAAAGAGATACTCCGCGAGACGAAAAGAAGGTTTTTTTATCGGAGAGTTTCTCCGAGAGGGTAAAAAGAATATTAAATACAGCCGGTAGAGAATATTATTTGACTCCTTTATTGGGCCTGATGATGCTTTTTGAGTATGTTTTGGCATTCATTGGTTTGCTTTGGCTTTTACTTAAAAAACATTTTAAGATTTTAATAATTTTCTGCCTTATAATCGCATATCATTCAGCGTTAATGGGAGTCGTGGGGGAGGCAAGATACAAACTTTCCGTGATCCCGTTATATCTTATACTTGCCGGTTGGGGTTTTGTTGTTTTGATTGATTATTTTAGGCGAAAAACGAGACAAATGTCTAATAAAGTTTTATTATAATAATAGAGGGATAAAAATATGAAACTATCCATAATAATTCCAATTTACAATGAAGAAGAAAATATAAAAGAACTTTATGGCGAGCTAAAGAAGATTTTAGCTAAATTATCCGTTGATTATGAGATAATATCGGTTAACGATGGCTCTGAAGATAAAAGCGATCAGATTCTTAGGGAGATTACCAAAATCGACCCCGCTTTTAAGATGATTAGTTTTAGAAAGAATTTTGGTCAAACTGCCGCTATTTCGGCTGGTATAGATTTTTCCAGGGGCGATATCTTGATTCCGATAGACGCTGATTTACAGAATGATCCTACCGATATTCCTAAATTTTTGGAAAAAATAGAGCAAGGTTTTGACGTTGTTTCTGGCTGGCGAAGAAATCGCAAAGATAAATTGTTAACCAGAAAAATTCCTTCCTGGTTAGCTAATCGTTTGATATCGCTTATTACCAAGGTAAAATTACATGACTATGGTTGTACGATGAAAGCCTATAAGAAAGAAGTGATAAAAGACATTCGACTTTACGGAGAGATGCATCGTTTTATGCCGGCTTATACTTCTTGGTATGGCGCTCGCGTAGCGGAGATAGTGGTTAATCATCGGCCTAGGAGGCATGGCAAGACCAAATACGGCATTTCACGCACCTTTAAAGTAATACTGGATCTTTTAACAGTTAAATTTTTGAGTGATTATTTAACCAAACCGATGCATTTTTTCGGTAAAGTAGGATATTGGTCTTTTATTTTTAGCATCTTGTCGGGCGTTTTAGCGGTGGTATTAAGATTTACGATGGGAATAACATTTATTCAGACACCTCTTCCTCTGTTGACAGTATTTTTGATTCTTGTGGGAATTCAATTTATTTTGATGGGGCTTTTAGCCGAGATTCTGATAAGAAATTATTACGAATCTCAGAAAAAGACCACTTATTTAATTAAAGAAAAGATTAATCTCGACGATTGATTATGTGTGGAATAGCCGGTTACATTGGTCAGGGAGATCAGAAAATTCTAAAAAAGATGACAGATTTGATTAAATATCGCGGTCCGGATGACGAAGGATTTTATACGGAAAAAGAAGTAGGCTTAGGGATGAGAAGGTTGAGCATTATTGATTTAGTTGGCGGCAAACAGCCAATTTACAACGAGGATAAGTCGATTGTTGTTATATTCAATGGCGAAATTTATAATTTTCAGGATTTGAGAAAAGACCTTATTGTAAAAGGTCATCGTTTTTACACTAAATCGGATACCGAAGCGATTGTTCATCAATATGAGGAAAAAGGCGAAAGTTGTTTTAAGGATTTGAATGGAATGTTTGCTATCGCTATTTGGGATACCAGAAAAAGAAGATTAATTTTAGCCAGAGATCGCTACGGAGAAAAACCATTGTATTGGAGTTTAAAAGACAAAACTCTGATTTTTGCCTCGGAGCTAAAAAGTATTTTAGCCCATCCCTTAATAAGGAAAGATTTGAATCATTTGGCAGTTTATCAATATTTTTCTTTTGATTATATCCCTCAACCGTTTACTATTTTTGAGGGTATTTATAAATTAGAAAACGGCTCATTTCTGGTGTTTGAGAGAGACAGAGTTGGTTTGGAGAAATTTTATGATTTAGAAATTGGTGAAAGTAATACTGATTTTAAATTCGCTTTAAAAAATTTAGAAGAATTATTGGAGGATTCAGTAAAAAAACGCCTAATAGCTGATGTACCTCTGGGAATTTTTTTATCGGGAGGCATTGATTCTTCAGCCATTACCTATTTTGCCAAAAAGCAAAAAAAAGACATCGAAACCTTTTCCATTGGTTTTAGCGAAAAAACCTTTGACGAATCAGGGTATGCCAAACAAGTGGCGGATTTACTGAAAACCCAGCATCATCATCGAGAGTTTAGCCCTGGAGATTTATTGGGAGTAATTCCCGAAATTATTGAGAAATTAGACGAGCCTTTTGGTGACCCGTCCATTTTGCCAACCTATTTACTTTCGAAATTTGCGCGCGAGAAAGTTAAAGTAGCATTGGGCGGAGATGGCGGCGATGAGTTATTGATGGGTTATCCCAATCACCAGATTCAAAAAATAGTACACTTATTGAAATTTCCCAAACTGAGATTTAAATTTAATTACGCAAAGTTTTTAGAGAGATTGTTGCCGGTTTCTAATAAAAATTTAACTTTTTCTTACAAAATTAAAAGATATGCCCACAGTCTTGCTTTTCCGGCCTTGTATCGTGATTTTTTAAATATTGGCGGTTATTTTAACAAAATTAAGAGTTTATTTAGATTCGAAGTTGAGCCCGAACAGTTATTTGTTTTCGCCGAGAATTTTTTAGCAGATTACGGCGAGCGTGGTTATTTGGAAAAGATTAATTTGTTGTTTTTAAAATATTACCTGGAGGACGACATCCTGTTCAAGGCGGACCGTGCCAGTATGTATAACAGCTTAGAGATGAGGGCTCCATTTTTGGATTTTCGCTTGGCAGATTTCATTAATTCTTTGCCTTTAGAATATAAATTGCATGGATTGACAACCAAATACATTCTAAAGGAGTTAATGAAAGACAAGCTGCCAAAAAATATCGTTTATCGAAAAAAGAAGGGGTTCGGCGTGCCCCTGACGGCTTGGCTAAAAAAGGATTTAAGAGATTATACGGCGAAAGTTCTTAATCAGAAAGAAATGGATAAATTCGGTTTAATCGATTATTCTTTTGTTAAAAATGTAATTGAAGAACATTTGGATAATAACAGGGATAACAGAAAAATTCTTTGGAATCTAATTATTTTCCAGAATTGGTGTAAAAATTATTTATGAAGTTTAGAAATATTGAAAATTTCGAAGATTGGAACGAAAGAATGGCTAAAAAATATAAACCCGATGAATATCACAGGAGCCCCAATCTGATTATTAAATTTATTGAAGACAAAAGGGTGAAGAAAGTCATTGATTTTTTGGATTCCGAGGATTCTAATACGATAATCGAATTGGGTTGTGGGGCCGGCAATATTATGGAAAAAGTAAAATTTGCTAAAGAAATATGGGGTGTTGACCTCTCGATTTTTCTACTTGATTTGGCACAAAAAAAGAAATATCAAAGACCAGTTAAATTTATTAAAGCCAATATTGAGAATCTGCCGGACGAGATTACTAAATTGAAATTTGACAAAATTTACTGCAGTGAGGTTTTGGAGCACGTAAAAAACCCGAATAAAGTTTTAGGGGAGATAGAAAAAATAACCAAAAGCAATAGTATTATTGTAATTTCTATTCCTAACGATAAATTAATTTATAAAATTAAGAACATTCTACAGAAATTAAGATTATTTAATTTGATATTCTCAAATATTGTGGCTGGACCAGAAAACGAATGGCACATTCATTCTTTTAACATTGCCAAATTAAAGGGAATTACCGAAAATAGTTTTATTATTGAAAGAATAAAAAGAATTCCTTTTAATTTTTTGCCGTTGCACTATATTGTCAAACTAAGACTCAAAATAAAATAAATATGTCTTCTGAAGATAGGTTTGGATTTGAGTGGCAAAAATATTGCCAAATTGATCCAAACTATGAAATACATTTTGAGCAATGGTTTTATCCTCTGACCAAGAAGGATTTTTTGGGTAAAAAAGTATTGGATGCTGGTTGTGGCATGGGAAGAAACAGTTATTGGGCTAAAAAATGGGGAGCTGATTATGTGGTTGCTTTTGATTACGATAAGCGCTCCGTCGAAGCAGCCAAGGATAATTTAAAAGAATTCAACAATGTAAAAGTTGGATTTAAGAGTATTTACGAGATAGATTGGGAGAATGAATTTGATATCGTTTTTTCTGTCGGCGTAATCCATCACTTGGAAGACCCGCAAAAAGCAATTAAAAATTTAATCCAAACCCTTAAACCCGGCGGAACTATTTTGCTTCATGTTTATAGTTACGAAGGCAATAAGTGGTTGGTGAGATTTATCGATCCGATTAGAAAGAACATCACTTCGAAGCTGCCGGTCGGATTGACTCATTTTATGAGCTATTTTTTCTCGATACCTTTATGGGTTTTTATCAAGGTTTTCAAGGGGCCTACTCCTTACTTGAAACTCTTGTCGAAATTTAAATTTTGGCACGTGCATAGCATTGTTTTTGACCAATTAATACCTAAAATCGCCCATTATTGGCGTCGCGAAGAAGCTTTTAATCTGTTGTCTCAATACAAGAACCTTGAAAATGTTCAAATTTATCCGGTTAATAATAACAGTTGGACTATTTTAGGAATCAAAAAATAAAATGATAGATGAGAAATTAGTTAAAAATTTAATCTGTCCCGAATGTTTCGGGGAATTGTCGTTAATGGGAAATAATTTAATCTGTAATCATTGTCAGAAGACTTATTTGGTTATTGACAATAAGCCGCGGTTTTTAGAGAAAACAAAGAAAGATTTTAGCGGTTCGGGAGAGGATTCTCTTATTCTGAAGTTGAAGATTTTTTTCAAAAAATATCCCAAAATTTTTAATATTTTTTATTATCTTTTCGGCGCCTCATTTGTTGGAAAAAGCGCACAAAAAGCCATTAACGACATCGGAAAAGACAAAATAATTCTTAATCTCGGTTCTGGCATAAAGAGAATAAGAGACGACGTCGTAAATGTTGATTTTTATCCATTCGATAATGTCGACATTGTTGCGGATATTACCCATCTTCCTTTTGCCGATGTTTCTGTGGATGCAGTGATTAATGAGGATGTTTTGGAGCATGTTTCGGATCCCTGGAAAGTGATTGGTGAAATTAAAAGAGTATTAAAACCGAACGGTCTACTTTATCTTACCGTTCCGTTTATTGCCGGTTTTCATTCTTCGCCAAATGATTATTACCGCTGGTCTAAAGAGGGTTTGAGGGAGCTAACGCGGGATTTCGAAGAACTTGAATCCGGAATTAGGCACGGTCCGACATCAGCCATGCTGTTGGTGGTTAATGATTGGCTGGCTACTCTTTTGAGTTTCGGATCCAAGAATCTTCATCAAATTTTTCTGATGTTTTTTATGATTATTACTTTTCCGCTCAAGATTTTCGATTATTTAATATCCAAGTTTCCCAGTGCGCAAAATATCGCTTTCGGCTTTTACTTTATAGGTAAAAAGAGATAAAAATCATGAACATAGCTTTATTAATGCCACCCTATAATATTATGAAGAGGGGATACGGTTCCAAAAGAAAGGTAAGAGGCGGTTTATTTCCGCCCCTGGGCTTAGCTTATCTGTCGAGTCCGTTAATTAAAGATGGTCATAATGTAAAGATAATAGATGCCTCTTCTTATAAATATACCAACGAAGATATCGGAGAAATGTTAATGGATTTTAAGCCGGACATAATCGGCATTTCTTCGGTAACCGGTTCGGCAGACGAATCTTATTCTCTGGCAAATTATTTGAAATCAAAACTTGAAAAAGTTCCCATTGTCTATGGCGGTCCACACGCCAGTTGTTTTCCCGAATTAATATTCAACAACATACCAGATTTGGATTTATTGGTTTATGGCGAGGGGGAAATAACCTTTAAAAATATTATAGATTTTTATCAGAAAGAGAAAAAATTACCCCAGGATTTACCCGGAACCTGGGGAAGAAAAAATGGCAAGTGGATAAAAAATCCTTCAACCAAACCGGTTTTAAATTTGGACGAATTATTGCCGCCTGCCTACGAATTATTCGATTATCACGGAATTTATCGACCTTTGCCCTTGCAGTATAGAAAATTGCCCACAGCCAATATGGTAATTGCCCGCGGTTGTCCCCACGGCAGATGTACTTTTTGCTTTAATGCTGGTCGAGCTTCGCAACTTTATCGCCGACACAGTCCAGAGAGGGTGGTTCAAGAAATAGAATTCTTGGTTAATAAATTGGGAGTTAAGGAAATCGCTTTTTGGGATGATAATTTTTTGGTTGGAGAGGATTGGATTAATAAATTTTGTGACCTTTTGGATGAGGCGGGGTTGAAAATACCCTGGAGCGTGGTAGCGAGAGTAGATACAATAACCAAAAAAATGCTTGAACGAGCCAATAAATCCGGTCTTTGGAATGTCTTTTTCGGGATAGAAAGCGGGAATCAAGACTTATTAGACAGAATAAAAAAGAATATAACCCTAGATCAGATTCGTCAGGCGGTTCAGTGGTGTAATGAATTAGACATAGATACGCGGGGTTCTTTTATGTTGGCCCTACCCGGCGAGACGCCTGAAAAAGCCAAGAAAACCATTAAATTTGCTTGCGACATAGGAATAACCTATGCTCAATTTTTATTGACTCATCCCGAATGGGGGACAGAATTGTATGACGATGCCGTTAATTTGGGAAGAATAGTTCCTCTTTATCAAGGAAGAAGAGCAGTCACTTATCTGCCCGATGGCTATAAAGACGCAGAAGAAGCCATAAAGATGCAGAAGATGGCTTATAGAAAATTTTATTTTCGCCCAAAATATATCTTGAAACACATTAAAAGATTAAAAGATATCGATAAGATTGAACAATATTTCCAGGCTTTTAAATACGTGATGGGGATGAGTAGTTAAAATTATGTTTAATATAATTTTTATAATTTTTAAATTAATTGTCTTTTGGTTTATTCTTTTTTTCTCGGGATACCAATTAGCCAAATGGTTATTTAAAAAAGAAAAAATTGAGACTCTGATTGCTTTTTCGGGGCTGATCGGCGCGTCTCTATATATTTTTCTTATAAATATAATTGGTCATTTCGTAGAAATTAGAGTAACTTTTTATTTGATATTATTGACCCTTTTTCTTGGTGGGGTTTTTTTATTTATTAAAAACAAAGAAATCAACTTCGAGTGGGGCATTGATAAAAAATGGAGAAAAATTTTGCTGACCTTGGCCTTATTATTGGTAGTTGCTACTTTTATTATTGATAACCGCAGACCCATAGGCGGAGATGAGACTCTGCCGCTCGGAATGCCTGCCGCAGTTACCATGGCCGAAGGCAATTTTCCAGCCAGAGCAACGTATAATCCCAGCTATCCGCTTAGATATCATTATGGTCGCATGCTTTTTGCCGCAGCAATTAATAAAACCACTGATCTGCCTTTATATATTGGTTATGATATCCAGGTAGCGATTTTAGTTGGAATTTTATTTTTATTGGGATTTATTCTGATAAATAGATTTATTAAGCACAATAAAAAAGCATTAATCGCTTCAATATTAATGCTTTATAGCGGCGGATTGATTTTTATTGCCGGTGGAATCGAGGGCATTTCTAATATTTATCATAAATACATTCTCCATCAAGATATAGCTTCGCCATTTAAATTTGTTTTTGGAATGTTTGAGGCCTTATTTTCTGCATCGGCCTACCAGAGAATAATCGAATATCCAACTTATGCCTTTGGCTTTGCAATAATTGTGGCGGCAACATATGTATATTTTTCTTTAGAGAAAATTGATACAAAATTTATTCTTTTAAATATTTTATTTCTCTCCACCCTTGCCTTATTTGCTGAAACTCTTTTAGCCGTCCTGTCTCTTCTTTTTTTAGTTTATCCCTTTATTTTGGGAATTCTTAAAAAAGATTGGCAGAAAGCGAAAACCCTTTTGATTAATAGTTTGATTATTTTGATTTTTGTCTGGCCAATTGCATTCACTCAGGGCGGAGTTTTGCCTTTTTATTTGGGAATGGATGGACACAATCTAAAGCTTTATCAAACTTTCGGCCACACGGATACAGAGCTTTTAAATAGAGGGTTTGATATAAACAAAGAGCCCTGGATTTTAATGACAAGAATAGGCGATAACAAGATAGGTAAAGATGGAGAATTACCAATTTATTATCCGCAGTTTTTAACTCAGTGGGGCTTGTTATTGTTTTTGGTCATTGGTGCGACTATTTATTTTTGGAAAAGATATTCTAATGAATTATTTTTCTTTATCCTGGCCTTTTTTGGATTTTTTGTGATTCCATTTTTTATTCTTTTCCCGCTGTTGTCCTGCTCAATGGAGCGTTTCTTTTACCCTGCCAATTTATTTGGCGGACTGATAGTGGGATTATTTTTTTCTGACTTATATTTTAAAGAAGAGAATTCCCGAAAGAAATGGCTTAAGGGGATTGTAATTTTTTTAACCGCATTATTGGTACTTCAGGGATTGATTTTTCAGTTATTATTTTTAACAATAGGTTATCCTCCGGGCAAATGGAATAATGCCGATAAATTTTTTGCAAAAAATGATTCTTTTGAAAGAAAAATTTACCAATGGGTTGGGAAGAATACAAACGTAAAAGATTATTTTTTAATTATTGAACCAGAAAGAGACGATTATGGCATGGAGGGCAAGTCACCCAATTTAAGATTTGTATTAAATACTGGCAGACTTGCCCCCACTTATAATTATTTTGTGGAGAGCGGCCCCATTTTTACTCCTCAGCCAGCCGCTTTCGGGCAACTTAAAAAAGATTGTTATTCAGAAATAATCAAATACTTAAACTATAAATATTTATATGTTACCCAGGACTATCCAGCCGGCCTAGAGGAAAAGTGTCTGGCTAACAATAAATTGGAGCTTAAATTTGAAATCAAAGAAAATAATAAGTTTGTTAGAATTTATAAAATAATCTATTAAATGAAGATATTATTTTTATCTGAAGAATTTCCTCCAGAAAACGCTGGCGGGTCGGGGATTATAGCACATAATTTAGCGCACGAGCTTAAAAATTTAGGCCATGATGTTTTTATTATTACTTGCACCGAAAGAAATTCCGAAGAAAAGGAGGCTGATATCGATGGCTTAAGGGTTTTTAAAGTTTGCGGCTCTTATCATTCTCGTTGGCAGGCCTGGCTAAGCCTGTATAATCCTTTGACCGTTCCCAAAATTGAGAAGATAGTTAAAAACATAAAACCGGATATTGTTCATGCCCATAATATCCATAATTATATTTCTTATTACTCTTTAAAAATAGCCAAAAAATATGCTAAGGCCGTATTTTTGACAGCTCACGATGTGATGCTGGTTCACTGGGGAAAATTAATGCCCAAAAATGGAAACTGTTTTTATAAAGTTACGACCAAGGATCAAATCAAAGAAGCCGGAAAAAGGTATAATCCCTTTAGAAGGGTAATTATAAAACATTATCTGAGGTATGTGGACAAAATATTTACAGTAAGCGATGCGATTAAGAAAATTTTGGCGATTAACGGTATCAATAATACAGAAACAATTCATAACGGGATTAACGTCGAGGAATGGAAGTTTAGTCCTTTAGAAATTAAAAAATTTAACGAGAAATATAATCTCCAAAACAAAAAGATAATTTTGTTTGCGGGGAGATTAAGCGGGGCAAAGGGAGGGCACGAAATTTTGAGAGCGATAAGCCTGGTTAAGGATGAAATAAAAAATGTTATTTTGTTAGTCGCAGGCGAGAAAAATAAATATTTTGAAGAAATGAATAAACTGATTGAGAATTTGAATATTGACGAATATGTGAAATTTACCGGTTGGCTCAGTCGTGAAGAAATGAAGTCTGCATTTTTTGCTTCAGATATTTCTGTAACTCCTTCAATTTATTTAGATCCTTTTCCTACGGTAAACTTAGAAGCAATGGCGAGCAGAAAACCAATCATTGGAACCTGTTTTGGCGGTACTAGCGAAATCGTAGTTAATAATAGAACAGGGTATCTCGTTAATCCCTTAAATACAAAAGAAATGGCGGACAAGATAATCGATTTATTAAAAAATCCCCAAAGAATGAAACAATTTGGGGACGAGGGCTATAAACGAGTAAAAGAGAATTTTTCTTTAAAAAGGCAAACAGAGAAAACTCTTTTAAATTATTACATTTTTTTAAAGAAGAAATAGGACAGAAAAAAGTAGAAGACCCCGGATGCCAACCTGGCAATAATTGCCCCGAATATTCCGTAGAGAGGAACCAGAATAACCGCCAAAACAATTTGGATAATTGGATTAATGATATTAACCTTATAAAGTTCTTTGGTTTTCATTTTGGCATACAGAGCCAGCATCATCATTGACATCGGAAAGACAAGCAGGTCAAAAGAATATAATCTTGAATAGGGGACAGCGTCCATATACTGCGGGAAGAAAATTTTAAAAACATAAGGAACGATGAGTATATAAATTCCAATAATTAATAGAATTATTAGGCTCATTTTAAAAAGTTTTTTGGGAAGGCTCTTTTTAATTTCCTCAGCCGATCTGGTAGCCAGTCTGGGAAGGGCCAATTCTTGAATGGTTTGAAGGGGGGTTCTTAAATTATCAACAGGCAGGGTAGCGAAAGAAAAGACGGCCAGTGGGGCTGGGCCGATAAAATGGAAAAGTAGTATCTTATCAATTTGCTGAGAGACAAGCCCGATTATTCCAATAAGACTTGTATGTTTTCCATAGGCTATAAATTTAGGGTTGCTATTATTATTCTTTAAAAATTTTCTGAAAGTCTTTAAGAGAAAATAAGTTCTAATCAGACTAATGGACAAAAAGTAGGTAAATACAATCAGGATAACGTTTTTTGTAAAAAATAAAGCAATTACAAGGCCAGCGGTATAGAAAATTTGAATGATAATTGAATATTTTGCCCGCTTGTCAAACATTTTTTTGCCGTCAAGTACGGATTGATATAGCTCGCTACCCTTTATTAACGGAAGAAATGCAGCCACAATAAGAAAACAAATGGTAAAAGTGGTATTTCCTTTAATCCAGAAATATGCTCCAATTATAAGAGAGGCAAAAGAGCCAAAAAAGCTCCATTTTAATTTAGTTTTTAACCCCGCTCTCACAACGCCATCGAATCCTTGGGCAATTCCCTGAACCATAACCCCGTTTAACCCCTGAAGAGATGAAATTGCCAGTAATTCAAAAATAGATAAAATATATCGATAGTCGCCGTAGGTTTCTTTTGGCAAGAGACGAGCAAAGGCAATAGATAATAAAAAAGAAGCAGCCAAGGAAATAATGTTTCCTACGGTTAAATAAGAACCGTATTTGGCAAGATAAACAATATCAGTCCCGGTTAGTTTTTGGGCTTTTTCAATAAGTTTTTTAATTATTGATTTTATTCTTTGCGCCATGACATTTAAATTGAGATTTTATTTTGCTCGCCAAAAATTTTATCGCTTATTTTGGTCAAAAGAAAAATTTGAATTAGAGGCTCAGAAAAAGCGTGCGCGCGAAATGGCTTTTCCAGAGATAAAAGAGAAAGTAAAAGAATATTATTATAAGTTTAGATTTTTGCAGGATATTATTGATGAGACGAAAATCAACAATAATTCCAAAATTTTAGATATCGGTTGCGGCATTAAGAGCGTCCTTCATTTTTTGCCCGGAAAATTAAAAGTCGGAATAGACCCTCTAGCTGATGAATACAAAAAAATTTATAATTATCCATCGGATTTGGTAATTCAGAAATCATACGGAGAAAACATTGGTTATTCCGATAATTTCTTTGATATTGTTTTTATCACCAATGCCTTGGACCATACCAGGAATCCCAAGGAAGCTATAAACGAAGTTTGGCGGATATTAAAAGATAATGGTTACCTGATTATAGTTAATGAACTTGTTAAAGATATTCGCAAGAGAGACCGCGCTCATCCCCATAATTTGGAAGAAGATGACATTTTAAGCCTAATAGCGAATAACTTCAAGGTTATCTTTAAAAAATATTCTTCCTGGATTGGAATCAGGCAGTATTATTTGGGTCAATCCGAACCAGAAACTAAGGATTTAGAAAACAAGCAGCTGACAATTTTGGGGCAAAAGACATAGGTTGTCTGTCTTTGTCTTTATTAATTATACCTAATTAAATTTAAGATGTCTTTAGGAAAATCTTTATGAAGAAATATTTAAATTTGGAAAATTTAATAATCTTTTTGCTTTTATTTTTGACTTTCGCCCTAATTTTCACCCCTACTGTGATCGGAGGCAAGATAATATTTGAACGCGGCGTGCTTTCTTTTCACCACCCGGCTTATGCTTATTTATCTCGGATATTGAAGACCCCCGGCGCTTCTTTTGGTTGGACCGAGAATTATTTGAGTGGCTTTCCGATTTATTTAAGTCAGGTTGGATTTTTCCATCCTTTCAATATTTTATACAAGTTTTTCAATTCTTTCACTCTTTATGGTTGGTTGGTTTTTATAAATTTTGTCTTGGGATTAATCGTAACTTATTTTTTGGCGAGAAACCTTAATTTATCGAAAATTGCTTCTTGGTTGGTGGCGGTTTCTTATGTTTTTTGTCACTGGTATTTGAACATTGGACAATTGAATATTTTTGCAAATTTGATTCCCATTCTTCCATTGATATTTTTGTCGGTAATAAAAATTTCGCAAAAAAAAATAATTTTTATCTTTATCGGAATATTGGCAATGACGGTGGGATTTTTGACTTGCGATATACAAGACATGTTGTATATAAGCATAGTGGCTTTATTTTTTGCAATCATCTTAGATAAAGAGAAATATAATCCGCAGATTGGTTTTTTCAGAAATTTTCCGGCTACCAAAAAATTCATAATTGTGTCAGTTGTATCTTTTGTCTTGATTAGTTTTTGGCTCTTGCCGGCTCTCGAGTTTATCAAATTGAGCACAAGAGGCGAAAACCCGCAACTGGCAAAAGACCTTTTGAATATCGGAACTTTTGTTCGTTTTTTTTACCCGCATTTTTATTTTAGATACCTGACCGATAAGGTGCCCATATTTATTGGGGTTTTGTCTTTTCTGTTGGCAATTGCTTGTTTTCTGATGCCCAAGAAAAACAAAATAGTAAAATTTTTCATTGTTTTGGTTGTTTTGGTGTTTTTGTTTAGTTTTAAATATTCGCCGCTCGCTTGGTTAAATTTTTATCTGCCAATTTTAAATTTATTTCGTCTTTACTCAAAGTTGTGGCTAATTGGCGATTTCGCCTTAATTATTTTGGCCGGTTTTGCCTTAGATGGGCTTTTGGAATTCAGAGAACATGCGCGACTTAAAAGATATGTTAAAATTTTAAAAATATTTGGCATTTGTGTTTTAGCGTTGACAATAATTACCAATTTGGTTGCTTTCTTTTTCCGTTCTAAAATTATAAATTTCTTCTCTTGGTTTTTCGATAAGTATCTTTACGCCAAAACAACAAAAGCGCCCATAGATTATTATCATCAAATAATCGCTGATATTTTTGACCAGACAGCGCAAACTATTTCTGTTCTTAATCCAAGGTTTTTGGTGGCGGTAATTTTTACTTTGATCAGCATAGCGTTTTTTGTTCTTTATCAGAAAGGAAAGCCCAGATTCTTGGTGGATAAATTTAAATTAGTGGCTTTGATTGTTTTAATTTTAAACCTGCTTTTAACTTGGCAGGTAGACAACAATGTTCGTATCGCAGTTCCGAAGAAAGTTTTAACCGAACCTCCACCAATTGCTCAATTTTTAATCAATCAAAAGTCAGAAAAAGAACCCTTTAGAATCGATAGGTTTCTACCTCAGTTAAGGCCAGTGGAATATATCGAGCTGGGATTGAATGAGTTAAGAATTAACCAGGATTTAATCGATAAGGTTGATTTTGAAACGTTAAAGCCGAATATTGGTGCCATTTATAATCTTGATTCTATTGAGGCCCACGAGCATTTTCTAACCGCAAGGCAGATGGCATTATTGCAAATACTTGGCTCAACACATGTTACTCTTACCGGCGTGGAATACAACCTTTGGGACGAAATGAGCAAGGATGCTTCTCTTGGTTTGCAAGACAGGTTAAACATTTTCCAGTCGGAAAAGAATCGTAATATTCTTTCAATGATGAACGTAAAATATATTGTTTCCGTGCTTAAATTCCCTAGTCCGTGGAAGAAGATTTTTGAAACCTCTATTCAAGAAAAAAGCTTTTCTGTTCCGGCTTATATTTACGAAAATCCAGATGTTCTGCCGAGAATATATTTTGCCAAAAAGATAAAATTTGTAGAGCCGGACGAGAAAAAGGCATTTGACTCTTTGTTGGAAATTAAAAATTTTAAAGAAGAAACTCTGATTGAATGTTCTGACTGTGCTCAGGCGGGGGAAGATAAAAACTTATCCAAAGATAAAATTTTTATTGACGAAATCAAGGACGGATATCTGAAATTAACAACTACGACAGACTCCCCGCGTTGGCTTATTTTCAGCGAAAGTAATTTGCCGACCTGGGAGATAAAAGTAAATGGTAAGTTAACTAAAAGTTTTATGGCCAATTATCTTTATCGCGCTGTTTTAGTTCCCCAGGGAGAAAGCCGGATAGAATTCAGATATCCCGGGCCCCTTGAACAATTTTCCTATTCTTTAAAAAATTTAATTGGGAATAAAAAATAATTTATGGAAAAAAGAAAAGATATATTACTTATAAATCCGCCCTCCACTTTTCGCGCCTATGAGGGCACCAAAGTGGCTGCCGCTGTTCAGGTTTATCCGCTTTTAAGTTTTATGTGTTTGGGCGCGACATTGAAAAGGGCGGGTTTTGATGTTGGAGTAGTTGACTTAGGCATAGAGAGTTATCCCTACGAAGTATTAGAGAAAAAACTTGATGAAAACAATCCGTTTTTTGTAGGCGTTACTTCCACCACTCCTTTGTTTTTTGAGGTAGCAGAAATAAGCCGAAGAGTAAAAAGAAAATTAGGCGATAAGGTTAAAGTTATTTACGGCGGGCCACACGCTACGGCCCTGCCAGAAGAAAGTCTCGAAAATTCTGAAATTGACATTATTGTTATCAGTGAAGGAGACGAGACAATTGTAGAAATATGCCAAGGCAAAAACCTAAAAGATATTAAGGGAATTTGTTATCGCGAAGGGGATAAATTTATTCGTACTCCAGCTTCTCTTCCGGTTCAAAACCTTGATTCTTTACCCTTTCCGGCTCTGGAACTTTACGACCTAAAAAGATATAAGAGTTCAAAGTTGGTTAGCGGTAAAACTCCGGTTTCAAGCATTGAGACAAGTCGGGGATGCCCTCGCAATTGTAGTTTTTGCAATAAGAATATATTTGGCCGAGCATTCAGAACAAAAAGCCCCGAAAGAGTGATAGAAGAATTTAAATATTTTTTAAATTTCGGAGTCAGGGGATTTCGGGTAATTGACGATCAGTTTACAGCCAATATCGATAGAGCAAAAAAAATTTGTGAAATGATTTTAAAAGAAAATTTGAAATTTCCCTGGATTTTGGCTTCCGGGATTAGAGTCGACGGCAACTATGATGAAGAATTTTTTAGATTATTAAAAAAATCCGGTTGCCGCGACGTAGGAATCGGTTTTGAGAGCGGAGATCAGAAATCATTGGATTCAATCGATAAGGGGATTACCCTGGAGCAATCAATGAGCTGTATGAGGTTGATCAAAAAAGCAGGGCTAGAAACGGTGGGATTTTTTATGTTGGGCTTACCGACCGACACTGAAGAATCTCTGAAGAAAACCATAAATTTTGCCATAAAGCTAAATCCGGATTTAGCCAAGGCCACAATCACCATTCCGTTTCCCGGAACGCGGCTTTTTGAGCAATACGAAAAGGAGGGCAGAATCAAAACCAGGGATTGGTCGCGTTACAACATCCATAAGGTGGCCGATGTTTACGAACATCCCAATCTGAGTCAGGAAACACTGAAAAAATATTATAATTTATTTTACCGGAGGTTTTATTTTGCCCCGAGGTTTATTTTTAAGAGAATTTTTAAGGGAATAATTACCGGAAGATTGTTTTTGGACATCTATTACGGTCTAAGAACATTCTTCCCCAGGATTTTTTCGCACAAAGTAGCCAAATCTTCATAGGTGATTCTTTCGATATTTTTTATTGACAAAAAATTTCAATAAGGATATGATTTTAATACGCTTCTTATTTTGGAAGTTAAAATTCGAACCTTGAAAAACAAATAAAAAGGAGGAAAAATGAAAAAAATATTGATTATCAAGCTTGGTTATTCCGAGACCCTTGATCCGGAAATTTCGAACCGACCCAGTTTGGGTGATGTGCTGCGAACCACGGTGCTTTTGCACGCCTTTAAGAGAGACCACGTGACTTGGCTGGTGGACGAGAAAGCTTACCTCTTACTTGAAGGAAATGAATTCATAAACCGGATTCTCATATTTGATCTGGTTTCGGTCTTGCAGTTGAGAGTTGAGAAATTCGACACGGTCATCAATTTTGAAAAAGTCCCCGGCATTTGTGCTTTAACCAGCGAAATTAATGCCTGGCGGCACTTCGGATTCAGATTTGATGATGAAAAAGGGCAAGCTTTGGCCTACGACAAGGCAGAAAGAGTTTTGTCTCTGTGTCTTAATCCGGACAAAAAGAAACAGAATACCACTTATTGGCAGCAGGCGCTCATGGAGATGATCGACAAAAAATGGAAGGGAGAAGAGTACGTTTTGGGTTATAAACCGCAGTCCAAAACAGAATATGACATTGGTTTCAACCACGCAGTTGGGGGTAAATGGCCCAACAAAGCATGGCCAGAAGAAAAATGGCTCGAACTGGAGGGGTTGTTGCCGCCCAAATACAAATTCTCCTGGCAGCGTGGGCAGGATGACATTCGGAAGTACGTGGAGTGGTTGAATTCTTGTAAGCTCATCGTCACCAACGATAGTCTGGGATTACACATTGCTCTTGCTTTGAAGAAGAAAGTTGTGGCCCTTTTTGGCCCTACCTCGCACAGAGACATCTATTTTTATAACCGCGGAGTCGCGGTTTTGCCTGAGGGTGATTTTCCTTGTTTGCCTTGCTTGTCGCCGATTTGTCGCCACGAATCATTCTGCATGAAAAGCATTTCAGCCAAGATGGTTGAAAGAGCGATCGAGAATCTATTTCATCAAAAGGAGGTCGAATGAAGCAGATAAAGATTCCCGAAACCTATAATTATATTGCTGTATTTCTGACTTTTGCCTGCAACTTGAAGTGCGATTTTTGCATCAACAGATTCGAATCGGATCCGGAAACAACAAAGCGAAAACCGCTCACAGGAAAAGAATGGGTAACTGGCTTGAACAGAATCATTTCCCGACCCGATTTGCCAATCACTCTTAGCGGTGGTGAGCCAACTCTGCACAAAGATTTTATTTTTATCGTGAACAACATCAGGCCGGATTTAACCATTGACGTGTTGACCAACCTGAGAGACGAGCAGATGTTTCTGAAACACATTGACCCCGGTCGTCTGAAGAGGAAGGCGCCATACGCTTCTATTCGTGTAAGTTACCACCCGCAACAGATGGAGAGAGATTCGCTCATGGAGAAAGTCTTAAAGATGCAGAAAGCCGGTTTTAGTATCGGGATTTGGGGAATTATGCACCCGGAGCAGAAAAATGAAATCAGGTTGATGCAAAAGATTTGTAAGCAAAAAGGAATTGATTTCCGCACCAAAGAATTTCTCGGCGAATACCGAGAAAGAATTTACGGCACTTACCGTTATCCCGATTCCATATCAAAGCAGGCCAGAGATGAATGTTTCTGCAAAACCACCGTATTGGTTGTCGGGCCAGAAGGAAACATCTATCGTTGCCACGCCGACTTATACGAACACAGAGAGCCGATTGGCCACATTCTTGATCCCGATTTCCGGATTGAAGACAAGTTCAGATTTTGCAGCTGGTACGGACATTGCAATCCCTGCGACATCAAAACAAAAACCGACCGTTTTCAGCGCTACGGTTATTGTTCAGTAGAAATTTTACAAAAACTTAAATAGCGGTTTTGGAAAATCCAAGACCGCTATTTTTTATTCTTCCTTGACTTTTGCATTTGTTTATTATATGATTTTAATTCGAAAAAGTTCTTTGAAAAATAAATTAAAAGGAGGTTAAAATGAAAAAAGAAAAGTCAGAAATTATTGTGAAAGTCTGTTCGATTGCAGGTAAATGCAAGTATCACAGGGAGATTGGCCAGGAATATAGCCTGAAAAATGTGGTTCCCGACGGAGTATGTTTTGATGTTCTACACATCGCTTATGCCTATTGTTTGGGTTTGGCCAACAAGGCGGTTTTTTACTGGACGGAAAAGACCGACAGAGATGCGGTTATCGCTCAGTGTCCTTTCGGCAAGATTGTGATGGAAGTAAGAAGAGAAGAAGAAGGGAAAAAGGTGATTGTAAGGATTATCGAAAAAAGAGGAGAATGCAAGAAGAAGATGGAAAAGGGTCAAGAATTCTTGTTCAATTTGGGAGAAGACCACACTACGATATGTCCAGCCGGCTTTAACGCAATTTATCCTTATCTTTTGTTGGTAAAAAACAAAAGGATGAGAAAAATCTTGGTTGAATGCCCGGACCACATTAATCGGGTCGTCTACGAAATAGAAAGGAGGAAAAATGAATAATTTATTTCTTGATGGCCACAAACTGATCTATCATCTGCCGTTGGTGAAGAAATGGTTAGAGGGAAAAGAGATCATTCCCATCCATGCCGAAATCAGTCCGACAATCTTTTGCAACCATCGTTGTTTTTTCTGTTATCAGGAGTTCAGAGAGCGGAAAACCAGTTTAAACAGAGATGTTTTTTTGGGGCTTCTTGGGTCGCTTGCCAAAGTTGGCGTAAAAAGCGTACTTTTGGCTGGCGAGGGCGAGCCGATGGTCAACAAGCATACTCCCGAAGCAATAACTTATGGAGCGCAGGTTGGCCTGGATATGGCCCTAAATTCCAATGGCGTGATTATGACCGCCGAAATTGCCGAGAGAATACTGCCCCATCTTACCTGGTTTCGCTTCAGTATCATGGCTGCGATCCCGGAGATTTATGCCAAGATTCACGGTACGAAGCCGCAAGACCTCGAAAGAGTAAAGGAAAATATCGGCATGTGCGTGGAAATCAAAAAGAGAAACAATCTCAAGGTTACTCTCGGTATTCAGCAGGTTCTGCTTACGGAAAATACGAATGATGTTTTCAACACCGCCAAACTGGCTAAAGAACTCGGGGTTGACTATTTTGTTCTGAAGCCATTCAGTTTTCACCCCAAAAACGAGTACAAGCCAGCTATTGATCTTTATCTTGTTCATCAAGCAGAACTGGGAAAAGCAGAAACCTTGACCACTGACAAATTTAAAGTCATTATTCGCTGGGATACTTTTGCCGATGAGGGAAGAAGAGACTATAATCAGTGTCTCGGTTTGCCCTTTTTGGCCCAGATCGCTTCTGACGGCGGAGTCTATAGCTGCTGTCCGTTTTTTGGCGATGAACGATTTCTCTACGGCAATCTCTACAAAGATTCTTTTGAAAAGATTCTTGGAAGCAAACGCAGAAAAGAAGTTATCAAGTTCATCGCTGAAAAGGTAAATGTGCACACGGATTGTATGACCCATTGCCGGCATCACAACATCAACAAGTTTCTTTGGCAAATGACCCGCCCGCCTCGTCACATCAATTTTCCCTAAGGCGAGGCAGACTTGCTCAAACACAGGAGGAAAAAATGACGAAGTTAAAATGTGCCATCTGTGAAAGCGACCAACACGAAGTGCCTTTTCGTCAAATAGGCGGTTACAACCTCTTAAAATGTACCAAGTGTGGATTGGTTTTCATGTCTCATGTTTTTGATGGAGTGGTTGAGGGGGACAGCTTTATAAAAATTGCCAAAGATGCGCTTCCCCAAACCGACAAGGAAAAAGTAGAGTACTGGAGCTTTCCTCATTTGTATCAGAAATACCAGCATATCTTCGAAGCGTTTTTCAGGGAAAGACTGGAAAGGTTGCGGAGATACCGTCCCGCGTTGCACTCAATGTTGGACATCGGTTGCGGTTACGGCTTTTGGATGAAGTTTTGTCGGGATAGGGGATTGGAGGTTTTTGGCCTTGACTCCTCTTCCGAAGTGGTTGACTGGGCCAAGAAAAATTTCGGACTACCTGTAGAAAAAATCTTTTTGGAGGATTTTACGTCTTCCAAGCAGTATGATTCAGTTGTTCTCTGCGACATTTTGGAACATCTGACCAATCCCAATGAACAACTCCAGAAAGTGCATTCATTTCTTTCTGAAGACGGTGTAGTTTACATCCAGGTGCCGAATGTTTTAGGCTTCAAGTTGCCACCGGGACACGGTTTCGGTCTCCCTTTTCATCTCTGGCAATTCAGCTATCGATCTCTAAAGAAACTCTTGGAGAAAAACGGGTTTAAGGTTATCAATCACTGGACAGGAGCGTCGAGCGTGATCGGGGTCTACGAAAAAGGCGGTCCTTCCTTCAAGATGAAAGTTCTTTGGTGGTTAGCTCATTTTTTAAAATTAGGTAACAGACTTCAAGTTCTGGCTGAAAAGAAAAAGCTGTTGTCTTAAACGACAACAGCTTTTTTATAAATTTTTCGAACGATCAGTGTCTGCAGAATCCTCTGTATTTCTCGGGAATAAACCCCATCAAGACATTTTTGGACCGGAAATATTTTCTCACTTGTGGTTCGTTTTTACCGCCAGCCGGAACAAGGCCGCCCTTGCATTTGTTTTTAACCAGCAGTTCGGGTCCATCCGTGTAAGGGAAAAAGGCATCAGCTACGAAAACAGAATTAATCGGATTAAAATTATTGTTTTGGGCTCGAGAAACAGCTATTCTTGTTGCCTCGATGGTTGACGGACCCCCGCCGATTCCGATTAATTGTCGATTTTTGGCCAATGCCACCTCGTTTCCGCCGTGATTAGAGGTGTAGGCAGCTGCCCAGGCGATAATCAGAGAGTCGATGTCTTTTGCGTTTTTCAGTGGCTTGGAGAGCCAGTCTATCTCTTTTAAATCGAGCACATAGTTTGGCGGAGGTTGTTTCAGGAATCCGCCCCGAACCTGTCTTTGTATTTGCTTGTCTTTTGGCAAAGACGGTGTGGTTAGGGCCGGATTTTTAAACAATTTTCTTTGCGGTCTTTTGCCTAAAATCTCGACAGCTTCTTGACTGAATTCCGGACTAGCGATGACATCCAACATCCAGGCGGCGTTGCCGAACATTTTTTTGCGTTTATTGCTCAAGAAGAGCAAATCGGCTTGTTTCTTTTCGATTTTGAAATTAGTAATTACTTCGCCACCCCAGATTGCCAAGGGATCTGTCCATAGGGCTTTTTCAATAGTAGCATCGGGATTGTTCCAGTCGATTGCTGAACCGCAGGGATTACCGTGTTTTGCCGCTATGCAGATAAAAGGAATCTTCTTGAAATTTTTCTTGAAAGCGCAGCTCATTTTAGCGATAGTATTGATGATACAATCCAAATCAGCAAGACTGGTGTAGCAGGGGAGTTCGCCAGACAGTTGTTTAAAAGAACCGACAGCCAAAG
>Ga0315285_10000264_pt1 | contig 53102 bp, 49 predicted proteins | sample YL17G09_36_MG_FD_203698 | JGI IMG/M metagenome (GOLD analysis project Ga0315285, IMG submission 203698) | Sediment microbial communities from Yellowstone Lake, YNP, Wyoming, USA - YL17G09_36 | ecosystem: Environmental > Aquatic > Freshwater > Lake > Sediment | place: USA: Wyoming | collected... | reverse complement strand
AAGAATGAATTTCTGCCGGTATCTACAAAGCGCTCTTTTTCCATGTCGGGCTCCTGAGTAAGGTTTACCTGATTATATTAAGGTCTGTTAAATTGGTCAATTAAGGAGTTGTTTTTCAACAGTCTCCTATCATAATTTGCTCGTGTGAACCCTGGTGGGTTATAATGAAATCAGGAAAATGCCTGCTGGTGCTCTAGACAGACAGGTTTGATAAAAGAATCCGTCGATATCCAGCAGGATGGAGGTAAAAACGATCATGAAATTAACTAAACATCTGTGGCGGAGTGGATTGGCGCTATCGCTGATATTTCTGGCGGCTTGCGGAGGTCAGAAGGGACCGGAGCCAACACAGATCGACCCTGCAGTAGTTTTCACATCAGCTGCGCAGACTGTCGTCGTCCAACTGACTCAGACCGCCATGGCAGCCTCACCCACTCCACAGGCGACAGATACAGCCATACCTGTACCGCCGACGGCAACAAATCCCGTTGTGAACACCCCCATTTCTCCCAACCTACCCACAGCCACGGTCGGAATCGGCTTGTTTACACCGCTCCCATCTGCCACCGCCTTCGGTTTGCCCACCCAACCCGGGTCGCAGTGTGATAATGCGGTTTTCGTGGAGGATATTACGGTCTCTGACGGTACCACGATGAAACCGGGTGAGGATTTCACAAAGGTTTGGCGCATCAAGAACTCAGGCACCTGCGCGTGGGATGAAGGATATTCGCTTGCCTTCGCCGCAGGTGATCCATTGGATGGACAAGCCTGGGTCATCAAAAACCGCAAGGATTTTGTCGAGGCAGGCGCAACCGTTGACATCGGCATAAAAATGACGGCACATATCGCTCTTGGCGACTATACAGGCTCCTGGCGGATGAAAAATGACCGAGGGTATTTCTTTGGTGAATTGGTAAGTGTTATTATCAAGGTTGTAAAATAAACCAATAAACCGTATATATATACACGAAAATATTCCAGCATAACAAAGGAGGAGCGATCCATGAATCACAAACTACGCGACACAGCCATCCTTGGCGCCATGTTGTTGAGCGCCTGTGGCTCTGTTACATCCTCCACCCCAACCCTTGACATCAATGCGATCTATACAGCCGCGGCTCAGACAGTGATCGTTGAATTAACCCAGACTGCTTCTGCCTCTTCGCCGACCCCAGAAGCAACAGCGACAGAGAGTCTGCCTCCTCCCACGACCAATCCCATGAACACAAGCACTCCCCAACCGCAACCGACACCTCTGGTGGGAGTCTCACCGACCCAGGTCAGCTGTGATAACTCGTCGATTGATCGGCTCACCGTGGATGTTAATATCCCGGACGGCACTCAAATGTCCCCCGGTCAGGATTTTATTAAGACCTGGCGCATCAGGAACACCGGTACCTGCCCGTGGGGAGCCGGATATGGTCTGGTTTTTGGTTATGGAACGAAAATGGATGGGGAACCTGTAGCCTTTACGGTGACGGTTAACCCCGGTGAGGAAGTTGAGGTGTCTGTCCATTTCAAAGCCCCGAACAATCCAGGGGAATACCTCAGTTCATGGCGCGTAGCAAACGCAGCAGGCAGCCCTTTTGGAGAATTCTTCTTCGTAATCGTCTCTGTAAGATAATGCCGGTAATTATCGAGAGTCGTGTCTGATCCACTAACCCAGGTAATTAAAGATGAGGCACGCTGCCTGGGCTTCGATTTAACAGGCGTTACTTCACCTGAACCACCGCCCCATTGGTCAACTTTCGAAAAATGGCTGGCTCTGGGGCGGCATGGCCAGATGGGCTATCTGGCAGACGAACGCGCCCTTTTGTGCCGGAAAGATCCACTGCAGGTACTGCCTGAATGCCGCTCGATCCTGGTACTTGGAATCAGGTACCCTGCACAACGTGAACCCTATCAGACTGAGGGTTCCGGGCTATTTGGAAGGATCGCGGCTTATGCCTGGGGGGATGATTATCACTCTTTTTTACCAGACCGCCTGCAAGCGTTGGTTAAATTCATAGAAACGTGGGTTGGGCATTCAATCCCCAGCCGATGCATCACCGATGCTGGACCCGTCCTAGAGCGGGATCTGGCGCAGCGAGCCGGCCTGGGTTGGATCGGTAAAAATACTTGCTTGATAGCGCCAGGTTTGGGTTCATATTTTTTTCTGGCAGAGATCTTTTTAGGGATTAGCCTGGATCCTGATCCTCCTTTCAAGATCGATCATTGTGGAAAGTGTACACGCTGCATTACAGCCTGTCCTACCCAATGCATTTTGCCAGACCGTACACTGGATGCGCGGCGCTGTATATCATACCTGACCATCGAATTGAAAGGTGACATTCCACCAGATATTCGCCCTTTGCTTGGTGACTGGATCTTCGGCTGCGATGTCTGCCAGATGGTATGTCCATGGAATCGTTTTAAGGTACAGGGAGGGGATGATCCGGGCTTTCGCGCCCGATTGGACCTCCAATACGTGGACCTAAGGACCGAATTGACTTTAACACGTGAGGAGTTCAATCGAAAATATAAGAAGAGCCCGATTAAAAGGGCTAAACGGGGTGGACATTTACGGAACATCCTGGTCGCGTTAGGAAACATGCACGATCCTGGTTCAGAACATGAATTATTGAAAATGTTGAAAGATCCTGATCAATTAGTACGGACGCATGCTGCCTGGGCGCTGGAACAGATCAAAACACCAAAGGATAAGTGAATGCCTAAGTTATTATTAGCCACTCAAAATGAGGGAAAAATCAGTGAATTGCTGGCTATCCTGGGCGATATGGATTTGGAATTACTTACACCCGCTGATCTTGGCCTTGTCCTCAATATCCAGGAGGATGGTAAGACCTATGCTGAAAATGCAATCCGCAAGGCAATTACCTTCTCACAAGCCAGCGGGTTGACCAGCCTGGGTGATGATTCTGGCTTGGAAGTGGATGCGCTGGGCAGTGCTCCGGGTTTGTACTCAGCTCGTTACGTTCCAATCCCCACTGCCACCGATGCCGACCGGCGTGCCCATCTGTTGCACAACTTGCAGGATAAACCCCGTCCTTGGACAGCCCGCTTCCGGGCGACTGTGGCAATTGCGATACCAGGCGGGAAAGTGCGATTAGCCGTTGGAGAGTGTGCGGGTGAGATCATCCCGGAAGAACGTGGAACGAATGGCTTTGGCTATGATCCGATTTTCTTACTGGCAGAATTGGGACGGACGATGGCTGAGCTGGTTATGGATGAAAAAAACCACCTGAGCCACCGGGCTCGAGCGATCCAGAATGCGCGACCAATACTTACCGAAATTTTCAGACTAGAATAACTATCGCCCGGGTTGATAGGGGATCTTATTCATGAAGTCTGCCAGCATACCAGCCACCATAACAGGCTCTTCGAGCATCACCATGTGCCCGGCTCGTTCAACTACCTGCAATTCCGCTAAAGGTATTTGGTCACGCAGAAACTCCGAGTATCGCAAGGGGGTGAGTTTATCTTCCTTTCCACACAGAATCAGGGTCGGCACATGTATATCCAGTAACCTGTCCATCACAGAAAAAGCATTGCAGGCAAGAAAGTCACCGTGCAGGACTGCCGGTCTGGTTTCAGCCATACGTTTTGCCATTTGTTCTTTAAAACGAGGATCTACCCGGGAACCATAGGCAAGATCATTGATTGCCCGGACCACCTGTGGAAATTTAGTAAGATCAGCGGAACCATCCAGAATCTCTTGAGCAACGCGCAGCCGAGCCCCACTACCCACCAGCCCTAGTCCGCGAACACGGTTTGGGTGCTCAATTGTAAGGGTTATGGCGACGGCACTCCCCATGGAATGACCAACCACCACCGCGGCGTGTAAACCGGTGGCGTTCATGAATTCAACAACAGATCCGGTATATTCGTCGATCGATTGTTCTCCCAAACCGCTTGATTTCCCATGGCCAGGCAGGTCGATGGCATAGATACGTGGACCATAAATCCGGCGTACGTCCGGCGGCCAATGTAGATGGGTTCCCCCTGCACCATGGATGAGGATCACTGGCATTCGGGAAAGGTCATCTTCGTTATGAGAATAATAGTATAAGCCAGCAGCGGTTGGCATTCAAACTCCTAAGAAGGCATTCAAAATAACTACAGATAGAAGGGATTAATATTCATACCCCATTTGATCCAAGTACGGTCCGAAGCGCTCATTCAGAATAGCCTGTTCTTCCGCTGAATATTTTTGGCGGAAGCGACCAATTTTCCCTTTAGAAAAATGGAATCCTTGCTGACCATCTGCCTTACCGGGACGGTATTGATCAATAACAGCCTTTACATCCCGATTCATGGGATCCAACCTGAGAAAAGAGGACAGGCGCTCTACTTCGATATCGTAACCGGTAAGCAAGTCTTCATAACGGGCATGAAGGATGTCTTTATTCATCATCCATGCCTCCCAAATGCGTACATATTCAAGCATAAACGCAAGAGTCTTCTCAAAATCACTCAAGTGGGAAAAGGCATTCGGACGACCTTTAGCGATTGCCTGTTTTCCATACTCGTAGGCAGATAGCATTGCATCACGAGGATCGCGGTAAATATATGTAGCAATCATCGATCTGCTGCGGATGAGCAACCGTGCCCAGGGGGTTGGGGCAGAATGTGCTTTAATGACAAAAGTGTTGCCCAACAAGGCCGGGATCAAGACCATGCCAAGACGGCGAAGGGACAACACTCCAATATTACAATTGACCTCAGTAAGGATGGTCCCAAGGTGATACTGCTTGCGGATATCCTGCGCATCCCGACAACCCTTTGCTCGCATCAGGGCGTGAATCAGATTGTAATGCCAGCCTGACCCAGCACGTGGCATCCCAACTGATAAAACAATCATACCTCTTCCTCGATAGCGAATTGAAAAACCAACTGCGTGTCTGAGTGGTTCAAGGAGTTTAGCATACCGGTGATGAGACCAAGATTTATCCACAAATTTGGAAATGCGAACGAGTCCTGGGTAAAACAATACAACATGATCGCCAGCCACGAAAACAATCCGGCAATACCAAGAAACCGGATCACCATGGTCCTCATATGCCAGGCGATATGGATATTGGCTAGAACAGAGAACTGGAATGCCATGAATAACACAAAACCCGGCAAACCGGTTTCAGTCATAAGCCTTATGAAAAGATTTTTTGGATTGGGATACAGATCAGTGGTCGGGCTTAGCTGGCGGGCGATTTCAGGTACCGTTGTCAACGCCCAATCGGGCAAATTTTGGTAGATATAGAAACCACTGGCACCTAATCCGATACCCGTCCAGGGATGATCCTGAAATTCCTGCATTGCTCCCCAGGCATAAGCGATCCGGGAACCTGCATAGTTCTCGATCAAGTACTCTTCAAGACTTCCCGTTGAAGTGGTCCACAAGCGGCTGAAATAATTCTTTTGCGACAGGAGCAGGAACACCCCGACCAGGATGCTGACAAGGAGCAGAACCGATCCCAACCGAATCACCCAGGTTCGAAATTTCACCCATAGGGGAAGGTGCGCAGCACGGAAACCTGAAGTGAACCAATACCAGACTTGTAAGTACTGTGCACGTCCAGTCAGGATGAATGTCAGAGCCGCGGCAACGACTGCAATTATTACACCACCACGCGAGTATGTCATGAGCAGCAAAAGTGTGATTGAGATGATTAGCAAATGTTCAAGCCACTTAAAACGGCTGACCCGATACCTCGTCATCAGAGCTGCGAAGAGCCAGGGTAAATATAACGTGGCAATCTGTCCGGCCAGCCAGGCAGGTTCGTAAGCCAGACCCGACACCCGATTCGTACGCACCAGTTCCCGCATGGAGAAGGCTCTTTGCCAGAGCGTAACCAGGTGTTTATCGAGAAGGTCGGTTTGGAAAGTGAGAACCTGTATCCCACCCCAGAAAATGTTCAAGGCAAGACCAATATATAGCCATTTCAGCGAATAGTGTAGATCATCCTGGTTCCGATTCATCCAGATGGCGGTAAGAAAGAAAGCCAGGCCGGCGATCATGGTCACCCAAGCGCGGACAGCCCGCCCCCCATACGCCTGCCCATGTAAATCCACAGGCGTGAACAAGGCTCCAATGACCGTTGTTGTCAGTGCGATGAGAACAAACCCGGCCAAGGGCAACAGGCTTCCGGGCAGTGGCAGGGTGATTTCCTTGCGCAGCAGGCGAACGAACATCACAGTAGCGAGCAGGATCAACGGGTAAAGTGCCAGCGGCCTCACCATTGTTCCCTCTCCCATGAAGGGAAAGTAACGAAAGCTGGTTACAGGCAAGGTGACCAGGACAGCTGCCCACAATACCCGCGTAAGTTTCTCAAGCAAAATCCTATTTAGCCGCATGGGGGATTTCTTTCGAACCAGTGAAAAGGATCCAAAATGCTCCTAGTACCAGCGTGATCATCCCAACGACCAGGATATATGTACCCATTCCAATCTTGCGGTAGACAGGAATATCTATCATCTGGCTTACGCTCACCTGAATGTAAGGACTTATTCCCAAGGATTTCCCCTCAAGCTCCTGGATCTTAGCTTCCAGGGCTTTATCCGGTTGGGTATAGGTTTGGGTTCGCATGAGAGTATACAGGTCTGCCAGTTGAACTGCGACACTTACACCCCTTTGTACCTGTTCACCGAAGGCTTCCGCCCAGGTCGCAGCCAGCTTGACCGCTCGAGCAGGGTCATCATCATCAACCCAGAAATGCCAGCCTCCTTCGCCAGGTTGACTGAGAAGCAGCTTTCCCGAACGCAGCTCACCAACTGGGACACCCCCGACTTTGGTTGCCACAATTTCCATGGTGGCATCTGACCAGGCGACCTCCACCAGCTTACGGGTCTCCCGTTCAAGGTAATAGAAGAGCTGTCGGTCAGTTTCCTGTGGCCAGGCTTGTTCCAGGTTGAAGTCTACAACAACAGTGGCTTGAGCACGGTAGGCAGGTGGAAAAAGATAATATGCCGCCGTGCCGAGCAGAGCACCCACCAGCGAGCCAAGCACCCAAAAGCGCCAGGCTTTCAAGAGGCGGGCGAAATCCTCAGAAGAGGGGGGAGTAAGCAACCATCGCATGTCAACCACCTATGCCTGTCATATACCGGTATGGCTGGATATCTGGCGGCGACGCCGCCAGTTCCAGAGTGGTGCGATCAGTTTGCGGATAATGTATTTCATGGTTATTATCGACAACCACCTGCCTCCATCACGAAAATGCACACGCAGCATCTCAGGCCAACAACGGTCATCATCTGCAATGGTCTTGCCACCTGTATGCAGCCGAAAGTTCGCCCATATTTCGGGCATATACCGAATTGGTGCTATGGCAGCAATACGTACCCAGAGATCATAATCCATTGCAAAGTAGAAAGATGGGTCGAGCGGTCCGACCTTGCGCCAGAAGGAGGCACGGAAGAAGGCGGCCTGCTGGGGAATATGGACATAGCCCTGCATCAGGCGCCGATAATCCGTTTGTCTGGCAGGGAAGCGACCGATCAAATCACCTTTCTCATCGATGAAATCAGCACCGCCATAGACCAAACCATATTCTGGATATTGCAGTAAGCACTTTATTGCAGCGGATACAGCACCTGGCCGGTAGGTATCGTCCGAGTTCAACCAGGCAAGGATCTCACCTTTGGCCTTGGAAAATCCTTTATTGATCGCATCGGTTTGTCCCTGGTCAGGCTCTGAAACCCACCAGGCTAACCGGTCAGCGTAATTTTGGATGATCTCCAAACTACCATCAGTCGAAGCACCATCTACGATGATATATTCCAGACGAGGATAATCCTGAGCCAATACAGAGCGGATGGTTTCTTCCAAGAAACGAGCCTGGTTATAAGACGGCGTAACAATCGAGACAAGAGGAGTTTTGGAACTCACTATTCCCAATCCTCGTCAGAGTAATAAAGCGGAGACACATTTGCGGTCATTGTGCGGATACGAGCAATTTCATTTTCACTCAAGCCTCGTTTCCAACTATCGATATTAGCGCGACTATCCAACCGGACGGTATAGACAGACGAGCGTGTGCCCTCTTTGGGGTTCTTTGAACTACTTGAGCTGTTGATCACTTTTTCAACTTTGGGTGTAAATGTGAGATGGAGAGTGTCGTAAAGTTCTTGGTATCCTTTTAATGGACTGCGTGATAGGTCTTCATGACGTACTACAATAATATCTGGGTGCTCTTTCCGGTATTCAGCCACAACGTGATAGATCATTATCCAGAGCAAGGCCGCCTGTCCAATAATATCATCAGCAGGCATGGACTCCATCTCCACGTGGAAGGGTTCCAACCAATCACCCATCAGCAAAGGCTGGGCTAGAAGGTCATGAAAGTCGAAATACCAGCTAAGGCGTTTCAGGCTGCTGACAAACGCTGCCGGGTGACGCACGGTAACGATCACCTGAAAATCCAGGCGTCGAGAAAACCATGGCGCCGAGAAGACAGCAAAGGGATCCTTGAGCATGGGGCGCTTTCTGTAGATCCTGCCGTTAATGAAAATGGTTAGATCGCGACCCATACGCAGGAGATCCTTCCCATTACGGATGGAACCCATCTCTGCACAGAGGTGATAACGATACGCCAGCATCTGGTTCATGGCTGGCAGAAATTCAGCTTCGTTATTGTTACATATATAGGTGTACCAGTGGGTAACCGGTGTTCGCATGACACCTGGACGATGCCAAACATTTAACGGCTCACTGATAAAAGCCACCTGACCGCTCGCAGCAAGCATTTTTCCGACCCAGGTCGTCCCGGTACGGTGCGCACCGGTTACGAGTATGGGAGATATTTCATGGGACGAATTGAGTGTTCGGGTAATTGTGTTCAATGGATCCCCGGGATGGCAAATATTTTTTCCACACCATAATAATTGGCGGCACAACGGTTGACCCAATGCCAAGCTCTCCGATCCAGTTCTTTGATGCCGTCTATACCATGGAGCTCCTCAACTTTAAATCTTAATTTCCCTTCTGCCTTATATGCTCGTATCTGGGCGTCTCGGGCATCCCAGGCTGCAGCTCGTTCCCTGTAAACCGGGATCAGTTTGGACGTTTGAAAGGCTGCCCTTACTGGATAGAAAGCCAGGATGATAAGCAGGAAAGCCGCCATACTGCTCATATAGGCAGGTTTGATCGACCTGTGATGGAGCTGGGCAGCCAGAACACCGAGAATTGCGCCTTCCACCATCAAGGCTACAGACATGAGAAAGCGTCCAAGAAAGCGGGCTCTTTCCACTGGATATGACTGTCCGTATACACTGGGAGCAAAGCTGGCCGTTATCAGCACGTACATTAAAAGAGGGACGATCGCGATCACCAACCACATGCGCTGGCGCTGTACCCTGGACAAAGGTTCCCGATCGGGATGGCTGAATATGCTCCAAAAAGTAAACAGAGGGATCAGGAGGGATATCAATGTCGGCGTGATCATGGTCCTGATCGAATCCCAGATGAACTCCAGGGTGTAACGAAAAGACCTTGCAACAAGGGTCAGAAAGCCTGGTGGTGGCGTTCCCAGGCGGAACTGATTGGCGGGGGAAAGTATCATCACCATCAGAGCCAGTAAAGCTCCCCCAAGAGTCCAGATTAGAATCGACAGTACATATTTCCTGGATAACCCTCTTCCTCGCCACCAGATTCCCAGAATGACTAGTATGAGCATAACAATCAGCACCATATCCGGCGGTTCTGAAAATCCACCGACAATGAAGCTAAAGACCGTACAGACCAGGTATACCCACCAGGCAGTTCGACGGTGGTCAATGCGCCTTGTCTGCCGTAATACAAACGCAGCCAGAAAAGCCATAAACACAACTGGGGCAAAATGAGTTGCCATCCCCGAACGCCAATATAGGGTTTGATAGCGATTTGGTGCCTGTAAAATCGATAGAAAAGCAATCAACCCAGCCATAAAAATGTTTACGAGCCGGGGTATCTTCGCAGGTGTTGAACGGGATACTTCGTGAAGTAACCAGATCAAGCCTATCACCCAAACAATGATCATTAACGCTGGCAATATGATCACACTTTTTAACCCAATGATCTCACTTGCCCATATGAAAAGGATATTCGAAAACCGGTTACCACCAGGGACTTCCGTATATCTTTTGACCAGATATTTTCCAAGATTGACTGACGCAAACTGACGAGCGTTGCAGAAATCGTCTGCCAGGTAGCGGGAAAATGTACCCAGGTAGGCATATATAATCAATGCAGACAAGACCGCAGCGATACCCAGGATCAATGCCAAATTATAAATCCCATGCGAATCCTGGCGTTTCAACCAAACCATAAAAGTCTCTTATCTCTCTTTAAAGATACATGCTAAGGTTGACCAGCGCCCAGTGGTCGATTCAGATCAAAAATGATATACCCGTCACCTTGGGCATAGATCGAATATCCCGTGTATAAACGCTCCTTCAGAAAAGGCTGGTAATCCAACTCATCACTTTTCGTGACCAGGAAGAAGGCTTGATCGCGTGCCTGTTTTTCGAACATGTTTTCAAAATCCTGTTTAGCGCCGCGCAGCTCAGCATGGTACTGCAAATCAGCGTGTGTTGGCCAAATGGAAGTGTTTTGCCAGCCCCAGTACGCTAGCCGGCTTCCATAATCCTCGGTCAGGGCGATCACTGGGGCTTGGTGACCAAGAAGGGCACCGATGCCAGACCACCTGGCAGCCTCAGGGCGATAGTCTGTTGTCTTCATATCGTTACGGATGTTCCAGATAAGCACAAATAAGGCTCCGAACATGATCACTTTTACAGCCAGGCGCAGTGCAAGATTGTTCCTGGTTACCTGGCGTAAATGGATGATGACCAGATCAGCCAGCGGAGCTAACGAAAGCCCCACGATGGGGATCAACGGCAGGCTGTAATAATCATGGCTGGATATGTGATAATCAAAGAACAATCCATAGACAATGTACGCTCCCAACAAGCTGAGTATAAATGAGCGCGAGGTCTTACTGCGGATAAAGAACAGACCGATCCCTCCGAGGAACAGGATCAAAAGACCCATCAACGAAGTTAGTATATTCACCCATCCAAGATAGAAAAGAGGATCGATGAGCAACGCCGGGAAAAACCTGCCCCCAAACTGTTTCGTGAGGAAACCCGAGACGAAAATACCATAAACAACATATATAGCACCTGGCATAACTCCCAATGTGATCAATCCCCAAACCCTGGGATTGCGTACCAGGTCTTTTACCTTGTAAGTACCCAATAATGCACCCATTGCCCCACCGGTGACGAAAAAAAACGCCGTCAGCTTTATAAAAATCGCCATACCGCCGCTTATCCCTGCCAGTACTGTCCAACCCCAAGAAGGGCGGTCTCTCCAATGATAAATACTCCACCAAAAAAGCAAGACCAACATTACCATCAGGGGGTCTGGTTGGAAACTTCGGCTGGCGGTCACTGCATAAGGCAGGAACAGATAAAAGGCAGCCGCGATCACTGCACCATCAATTGAGATCAGGCTTTTGGTAAGCAGGTATAAAAAGATGCCTCCAGCCAGCCAGAAGAGCGATGAATAAATGCGGGATACCCACAATTGCTCACCAGTGAAACGATAAGTAAAAGCGACGAGCCGTTCCAGCACCTCTGGTTCAACAGTCACCTTGAGCTTCCATTGTTGGATTGCCATGCGACGCTGCCAATCAGGAGCTCCATCCAATTGTTGATAATACATACCCCTCGCTTTCAGGGCAGAGAACAACTGGCGGGTGGGATGGAAATCCAAGGGCAGATCCGTTAAATCGTAGAGGCGGATGGCCAATCCGAGGCTGAAGAGTACCACCAGGACGATAACCAGCTTTATATGGGTTGGCGCGAAAAATGATTTATCGCCGGTTGGTTTTTTATTCTTACTCATTAATTAATCAAAACGTAGTTGTCTATGTGGAGTAACAATATGTCTTATTGTAACTTGAGTCTGATAGCTATTGGAATCAGTCCATTTATTTATAAATCCGCCTTTGACGCCAGCGAAGCCACACTGAACGCAGACCTCTCAAGCCAGCCAGGTTGAGCAGTGCAGAGCCGAGAAGGTTCAGACGGGCAAGAGCAGCCGGCGGATGGATGCAAAATGCACGCCCCCACGCCTTTACTGCCCGCCAGGACTGTCCACCATCCAATAGATAGCGGGCATCCACGCGGTGCGCACTGGCACGCGCATGACGTTCACAACCAGTCAGGATAGAAGCAAATTCGGTCTGCCCCTTTGCCCATTCCAGGATACGGAAGGCTTCCTTCCCAAAGTCAGCTGCATGGGCGAGGTTCTTGGCAGCAGGATGATAACGGGCAGCAGCCCAGAGGACTGGTACATGTTTCAGTTCTACTCGGCTGGCTACACGGATCCATAAATGGTGGTCGAGTAGAAAGTGGAATGAAGGATCCAGTCCGCCAGCCTGATCCAGCACAGAGCGGCGCAGGAATACTGCCGGCTGACCTATGATGCTGAAAGCCAGCAGATCTTCAAGATTGACGTCCCGGTACCTGAGCACATTAATGGTGTGCCCCCTCTCGTCTATCGCCAACATATTGCCGAATACCATCCCGTTACCCGGATTCGCCTGCAGCGCCGCGACCGCACTGTTGACCGCTCCTGGCATGTATACATCATCTGAATTAAGCCAGGCAACGATTTCACCCCGGGCGTGAGCCAAGCCCTTATTGATGGCTTCAGCCTGCCCGGAGTCCGGTTCTGAAATCCACCAGGCAAGTTTTCCTGCGTAGCGCTGGATAATGTCCAGGCTGCCATCCGTGGAACCTCCATCCACGACGATATATTCTAGCTCGGGATAATCCTGGCTCAGCACCGATTGAATGGTCTCTTCCAGATAGGCAGCCTGATTAAAGGAGGGAGTAATGATCGAGACTAGGGTCATAGAACAACGAGTGTCAAAGTCATTTGAGGTGGCGCAGATCGAACAAGATATACCCACCCCCCTGGGCTGCCACCGAATAATTCTCTTCCAGGATCTTTTGCAGGGCGGGTTGCTTGTCGTATTGTCCGAAAGCGGTGATGAGGAAGTAATCCTTGCCCGCGGTCAGATCATAAAAGTCTGTTTCGATATCTCTTTCTCCAGCACGGATCTCTGAAAGTTCAGAAGATCCTGGCCATAGAGTCACCTTGCGCCAGCCAAAGTACATCAACCGGTATCCATAATCCTGGGTCAAAGCAATGACTTTCCCTTCCGCCGGAATGGCTTTTCCAATCTGCTCCCAGAAAACTGGTTCATTTCGAAAATCTTCAGCAACCAGTATGGAACGCGCCACCCAGGCCGGATAAACCAACGCGGCCATGGCAAGCAAGATAAACGCCAGTTTCCAAAACAAACCCTGTCTGTTAACTTGATCCAGGAGTACCTTGGCAACCGGCGCAAGCCCAAGGGCAACCAGCGGTACGATTTGAATATGGTAATAACTGTGGGTATACATCTGGAAAGGCAGTGACATTCCATACAGGAAGTAACCCACCCACAGACCGATCAACATCACTCTGATACGCGGCGGAGAGATTAACACACCAACCAAACCAAGCAGGATAATCGTCAAGCTGAAGAGGCTGTGTAAAAAGCCCAACCAACGCGCATAAAAATTGGTACTGAAGAGCAATTCAAGCAGCCCGATTGTCCAACTGAAAAAGTATTCGGTCGAGCGGTCGGGGTGCCCAATTACATAGTATGCCAGCGCCGGGATAATCATCAACAAGGCCATGCTCCATGCCTGGGGAGATTTCCAGAAGCGCCGCCAGCCGTAGACACTCAATACAGCACCAATCGCGGCGCCAGCGACCATAAAGGCGATCACGACCTTGACCAGCACTGCAAAACCAAGGACCAATCCAGCTAAAACAGCCCATATCCAGGTCTGTTTTTCCATCCATCGGAAGAGAAAGTATACCCCGATAACAAAGGCGGAAGTCATGAGCGGATCGGGCTGGAATGAACGGCTGGCTTGAACCGCAAAAGGAAGGATCAGGTAATAGGCCAGTGCTACAAGGGCTGCCTCGGGTGAGGCGATGCGCCGTCCGAGATCGAATATCGCCAATCCGGCCAACAGCCAGAAAAACGATGCATATACACGAGCCACCCAGGTATGTTCACCCCCGCTCCAGGTGTAAGTCCAAGCGACCAAGCTTTCTATGATAGGAGGTTCATACTGGCCAACACTTTTCTTGAAAGAAGACGCCAAATCTCGCAGTACCGGATCGGCATTTAGCTGAGACTCATAATAGATGCCCCGGGCAACTAGGGCGTTTCGAAGCTGCCGGGTTGGATGGAAATCAAGGGGGGGATCAGAAATATCAACTAGACGAAGAATTGCCCCCAGGACAAACAATAAAGCCAGGAGGGGTTTCCAGATCTGATTATGGGGATCAAATATAAACGATTGGCGTCTGGAGGATGCACTCATTCGAAGACTTCAACCATTTCAAAATAGCGAGTCGTAAGGGACTTTTGGAAAAACATCCAGCCTGCCGCCGACCGTCGCATCCAGCACTTGCCTGCCTGCCCTGGTATAAGCCTTACGTGCCATGTGATAAGCGAACTCGGAGGTTTCCAGGTCCGGCAACTGCCAGCGGAATCCTTTTCCGAAATATGCGGGGTGGAAGTGGTCCGGATCATCCCCTCCGGATACAACCGTCTTGTTTGGCTCACCTTTGGTTACAAAGTTATGGTCCACGCCGATCAGAATAACCTGTTCGAAGCCCATGTGAAATGCCAACTGCAGTGCCACATAGGTGACCGTCGCACCTTCCCACACCCGACCCCGCACATCGCGGGCAAATTTAGGACCAGAGTAGGTTGTATACAGAAATGACAGGTCATCGGTAGGCTGGATGAACCGGCGGGCTCGCCAGGAGATGAACTTGGGGATGGGTAGAGAACGAATTTCCCCGGCGCATTGTTCAATGACCAGGTCATTGACCAGGACGAAATAGGTTGTGAGAAAACCCAACTCAGGGAACATCAAATAGAACCGGTTCATGCCAAAGGTATATTCGGTCTTGAGCTTTTTCAGATCGGTATTCTTCAGGCTTGGACCGTTACCAATGATGAAAGCACGTTGACCATGATGGATGTTTTTCAGTGAGGCAATATGAGCCATGCTGGTTTTCCGCCATGGGTGGAAATATGCCCCGGGCAACTCGGGCAGGCGCGCAATGGCTGTGCGCGTATTACAGATAAGATTCCATAATGGAACCGGAGTGATTTGTTTAACAACGGCTTTCTTGATCATTCAGTACTCAACCTGGCTGTTGCACCCCCGTCGACGATCAAGGCTTGACCGGTGATGAACGAGGATTGGGTCTCATCTGCCAGGAAGTAGATGGCATGGGCAATCTCTTCCGGCTGCCCAACGCGCCCATTGACAGTCCTGCGCGCCAGGTTCTCCAACCGCTCGTGGATGTCTAAACCACCAACATGCCCGCGCTCCAAACCAGCACGCAACATGGGAGTGTCTACGGCACCCGGCAGGATGGCATTGACACGGATATTGTCGGGTGCGAATTCAATTGCCATGGCGCGCGTCAAAGCCAGCAAACCACCCTTGCTGGCAGCGTAGGCAGCAATGTTGGCAGAGGTCTGTACGGCATGGACAGATGAAACATTAACCACTGCTCCACCACACCCCGCTTTCAATAAAGGGTAAGCCAGTTTCACACCCAGGAAGACAGAGCGCAGGTTGGAGGCCATGACCGCGTCCCACTCCTCAACGGTCGTCTCGAGAAGAGGCTTGGCTATCTGCATGGCAGCGTTGTTGATCAGGGCATCGATCTTCCCGGTAAAAGCCTTGGTTTTAGAGAAAATTGTTTCAAGATCTTCGGGGTGGGAAATATCCGAATGGATGAACAATCCCTTGGCAGGAAAATCCCCACCAAAGGATGCTCGGTCGACGCCCACGAGGCGCCAGCCTCTTTGGGCAAATAATGTCACAGTGGCACGACCGATGCCTCCGGCTGCGCCTGTAACCAGAACAGTCTTTGTTGGGTCTTCAGCCATAATCAAATCTTCAAAGTGTCAGATGAGATCCCCAAACCATCCAGCAGATTACGGATGGTATTGAGGTGCACACGCTCCCAGGCCGTTGGGCTGGAATTGGCATTATGTGGAGCGAGCATCACATTGTCCATTGTTAATAGCGGGCTGTCAGGTGGTAGCGGCTCACCTTCAAAGACATCCAATGCTGCACCACCCAGCTTTCCGGACTGCAGCGCAGCGACCAAAGCCGGTTCGTCCACGACCGGTCCCCGGGCAGTATTGATCATCACTGCGTCAGTTTTGACAAATGCAAGCGTCCCGCTGTTTATCAGGTGGTGACTGGTCGGGTTCAGGTCGCAGCTCAGGCTTATGTAATCGGCCTGTGAAAGCAATTCCCTGAGCGAGGTCATCCTGATGTCATTCTCGACCAGGAAGACAGGATCAATTTCGACGATGTCATTACCGGTCAGTTTCATGTCAAAGGCGCGCGCCCGTCGTAGAACAGCCTTTCCAATATTACCCACCCCGATCACTCCGAGAGTGCATTCGCCGAGTGATCTACAGGGGAGTTTATTCCATCTCCCGGCTTTCAGCTCCCGATCCATCCATGGCAGGCGCCGGGCAAATGAGAGAATGTACCCCATCACCGTATCAGCCACGGATTGCGTGAATGCATTCAACGTACACCCAACCTGGATACCCAGGCGGATACATGCTTCCTGGTCGATCGAGTCGATGCCCGTGCCCCATTTAGAAATCACTTTTAATCTGGGTGAGCAGGCATCCAGCACCCGGGCGGTAAAATAATCGTCACCACAAATGGCACCGTCGAACTGGCCGGCATATTTAAGCAGTTCATCTTCTTCCATCCGCTCATGAACTTCTGGAATGATCAGGGCAATATCATGGTGTTCAAAGATTGGGCGGAAGCGATCCACTAGTGGGATCATATAAGGGGCAGAAAGTAGGATTGTGGTCATATCAACCTGGTTAGAGGCTTAATCATAATTCATTTCCCATCATCTTTACACTCGTTGGGTACTTCCTGAAACTGATAAGCATAAGGGTAGGTCGAATAATATGTGACATCCTTGAGTAGATCAAATTGTGTTTCAAAATAAGTGTTAAAAACCAGGCGGAAGGTATTGACAGGGGTGATCGTCGAATAAAAACCAGATTGGGCTTGTGGGAATAAGTAAGCATTTAATATCCCAATTCTGTCAGATTCATCAAAATGGCTGGGACCGTGATCTCCTTGAATGATGATCACAGGAGGCGTGCGAGATTCTCGCACGATCCTGGTGACGACTGGTATTATTTGATTGCTGATATATATTACCTGATCACGATAGCCATTCATATAATCTATATCAGTATAATAGCCGGCATCGGTGCTGCCGGATTTCCGTACAACCACCGGTTCTCCATTTGGTCCAAACACAAAAGGTTGGTGGGGTATGACCAGATGAGCAAAAACGAATTTTGGACCAGGCAATGCAGGCAACTCTACCAATTTCGCAAGTATATACGAGATGTTGTCACGCTTTCGGTCTTCAATGGTCAGGTGATATTTCCTAAAGAGACCCGCATCATCCAAAATGACCGCAAGAGATGTTTTTAAGAGCAGACTCTCAAATTCGTTGAATCCTCTCCGGGGAGAAACGTAAAAGAAATCTGTATTCGCGAGCTGTGTGAAATCGAAGCCCGTTTCAAATGCGACAATTCTATATCCCATATTTCTGAATTCTGCAGCGACAGCGCTATTTTTTATCAACCGCCAGAGAGGCAAGCGATCAGTATTTTCAGGTGTAAACTCATCACCTAGTACATCAAGGTAATTCAAGTTTAGGGACGATACCAATGAGAGATCTGTCTTCGAGTAATTGCTTTGACTGCAGGTTGCCACGTAAAAACCCTGTTGTCCAAGTTGATCTATAAAAGCGGAGTTGTCGTAGTTAAATTTCTTTAGAAGGATATCCGAGCGACCGTAGCCGTCCAAAATAACGTAATAAACATCTGGTAGGGTACTGTCAGCTGGAAGACTGGTCTGGTACGCACTTTCGGGAGAAGAGGTCGGTTGATTGTTGGAGTTTAATAACTCAAAGCGGGCAGTCTGTATCAGCGGAAAGGCAAGCAGGATTAAAGACATAATATTCAGCGTGTTCATAAGGGAGGAGGGGTATTTGATTTTTTTTAATATCCACCCCACCCCTAGTGAGGATAATCCCAACCAGATTGGCCCCAGAAAACGATGACGTCCGATGATGAAACCAGCTATTTGGACATTTTTAATAACGTCATAAAATCGTCCATACGTGAAAAATAGAATTGCCAGTAGAGTGACGATCAACCCGGCCTTCTGCCAATCCCGCAGCAGGTTCCCCAGTATTACCAGAAAGAGCAATGCCCCTGTTGCACTCAGCAACAGGGAGCGGTAACCTGACTGGATCTCAACCTGCCCCAGGTTATGTGCCAATAATGCCAGAGGAGCATAAATTGCGAAAAGCAGCGGATGCCAGGGGAATTTGGATATTTTTCCTAACATGTTCTTCCCGTACATACATTTCTTCATTTACTGCTAATTTCAAGGAGGGAATAAATCAAGTAAGGACGGTCAGAAACAATAAGCATGAATAAAACAGTTCCTATTCTGTCACACACAGAGTATTGTAAACAAATTCAAAATCATTCGAGTTGGTTTCAGCTTGCGACTTCGTCAGTTGTTCACATATGAAAAGCTGGGTGTTTTCATCCCTTTTTATGAGCCTGGCAATTTCTCGTGCGCGATCATAATTACCGGTATTTACAAAGGCTTTAAAGACCGGCATCCACTCTGATCTGTCTTCGGGTTCGAAACCCCCTTCCAGGGATTCATTGCTCAATCGCCCGGCTTCCACCCAATTGCCCTCCTGTTCAGCCAGCTCGATTTTCTGGTAATAGTAACACCAATCGTGTTTTGGTTCCGGGCCAAATATTTCGAGAGGGGGTATTTTCGCTTGTTGTCCAGTGTCTATTCGGTCAATCCGGGAATATTCGGCGACGTAGATAAGCTGGGCATCCAGATATCCAGGTAATTCCACTGCATGCCCATCAATGACGTGCAGACATGACTGGTCGGTGGGGAACGTGCTTATCAACGAATTTTTGTAATATTTTCGGATATAGCTCGCTCGGTCTTTATCACCTTTGACCTCCTGTTTAATGATCCTGGGTATGGTTATCGAATTAAGTACTTCTGCAGATATGGCTATCTTTGATCCCGGGTTATATATCATATTCACCGGTGCATATATCTCATAGTCTTCGGCGAATCCAAAGCGAGGTAAAACTACGAATAAAACCGTGTTGTTTTCAATTCCTGGAGCACGCCATGACATCTGCCACCACAGGTTACGCTCCTGGCTCCAAAAGTCCCGATAATAAGCAGCACTGTGATATTGTGTCACCACACCAATCGCAATCAACGAGAATAACATTATCCAACGGGGGAGTGCCTGGAGTGTACAGAATATCAAGCCAGCAATGAACATGGATACCCCCAGGGATGTCAGTAAAGAATATCGATCCCATTGCGCTGTGAAAGTAACGTTTCTTCCTGCCACTACGATCGGGAGCAGTGCTGCAACCACCATTGGCGCGCCTAACGAAATAAATGCCAGGTCTTTATCGGATTGGTGATTGTTTCCATCAGGCAAATACCCCTGCCGCTTGGATAAGTATAAATATAACAGACAAAGAACAATGATAATTGAAGCAATTAACAGAGAGGTTAATAAATCCCAATAATTACCCTGCGCCGTGAACTGGTAGGCTGGCACAACCCAGGCAAATATGGTTGTTTCGATAACATCCTTTACCAATTCGATCACGATTGAAAAAATGCTGTGCCGTGGAGATGTACTATAGCTTATCATCAGCCTGTCAACATTAGTCGCGGATCGTGTGCTCTTGAAGATGAAAAGGCGCCAGATTAAAAACGCAAGGGCAACCAGGATATAAGGTACGGTTTGCTTAAACGTCCTGCCAAGGTTGGTTTTAAAATTAGCGCGCGCCTGTTTCTGTAGGAAAAATCCGCAAAATAATATTCTTGTTACCTCCAGCCCGATCATGGATTCAAAGATGCCTAGATAAAAGAGGGCGAGGGCTATCGCAAGAGCGCTGAAGGTAAGTTTTGGTAACCAGTTTTTGGATATCATTGAACGAATCGTTAAAGCGATCGAAAGAATGGCAGCATCGAGAGCTAAAAGTATCATTTTATATGTGGCAGCCTCTGGTTGCTGCAGGAAACCGGGGTAGACAAGAAACAATATCGCAATGAAGGCTGTTTTCATTTTCTTCTCAGGCCAGATCATGCGCAGGATCCAAAGGAAGGCTAACCCACCCATTAACCTGATAAATAAAGCGTAAATATGCCAGCCTGTAGGCGAGTCACCCAATATTGAATAGTCAAAAGCGTAGACCAAGCCAATGAAAGGTCTATCGCTTTGAAATAGATTGATGAGGCCTGCTGATCCCTTTACCTGCCCGGTCCATATCATATACCAGTCATCCCTGTAAAATCCCAATTTTGGGATAAGCACTCCATACGTGAGAATGGTAACCAGGGCGATCAAACAAGCAGTGATGAAGGTTTCCAAGGATGCCGTTGTTTTTTCTCTTGAAACTTTAGTCTCGGGAAGTTTTTCGTTCATCTCCATCCTCCAGGATACTCGATTTCCATTTGACTAATAATTCAGCAATATCAAAATCGTTCTCCTCATCTATGTCCCAGGCTTCGCTAGCGTCGATCGAAAACATCAACGGTCGTTCACCGAGCCGGTTTTGGCGTGCCAGCAGGATTTGACGGGTGAATATATAGAGACAGGAATTCTCTTCGTAAACGGGAGGCAGATCCTGGGTCTGGATCAGGATTGCTGGATCATGGTTGATGGCGCGCCCGTTCTGGTCCCACAATCTAGCTTTGAAAGGTGTCACTGAAAAAAGTGAGTCGTAGGACGGGTAGCCCGCCAGGAAGGCCTGGATGGCGCGGGAAATGGTTTCTTTCCTGATAAGCGGATTGGTGCTGTGCGTCTGGAGGTAGAAATCTGCCTCGACCTGGGCAGTGTCGTACATCAGGATCTCATTCATGGATATTGTATCGGCTCGAAGATGTTTGGGACGTTCGATCACCTTGACCGTTGGGAAGTGCTCGTTCAAACCAATCATGACCGGCGGAGAGTCGGTGTCCACAACGATGTCATTAATCTCAGGACAGACCAGCAAGGTCTCGATAATGTAATGGAAGAGAGGCTTTCCTGCCAGGAGCCGGTAATTCTTGCCAGGAACACGCTGCGAGTGGTGACGCATTGGTACAAGGGCGATGATCTTCATCGTTGATTTCCGTCTATTGATTATACCGAATGGGCTCGACCTTTCGCGGTTTACTCTGAGACGACACATCCATGCCGAGCGGGTAGTAAAATGTCTGGCGAAGTTGCCTGGTCAGTGGACCGGACTGGCGATAACCCATATAGGTGCCCCAGAACTGCATCCAGCGAAATCCAAGAACACCCGCAGCACTCTGCCAGAATACACCGTATCGCAGGGCGTGCCAGAAGTCGCTGAGAACATTACTGGTCGTGAGGCGGACGAAATCATAAAGATTGAAGTGCGCCTCAGGATATAGTTGCTTGAAAGCCATCGCTTCCCGCCGGTAGCGGTTGAAGACAGCCAGCAGTGTCTCATTATGAAAATGGATGATCTCCGCCTCGGCTGCGTAAGCGATCACGTATCCCTGGCTCATGGCCCACTTCGCCCAGGCCAGGTCCTCCAAGCCTGTCAGGTTCTCATCAAAGGGCTGCTGCTCCCATAGCGAGCGACGGATGGCCGCGTTGGCGTTATTGCAGAAGGGGTGGTCCTGGCGAGGTTGAGATTGTTCCGGGTACCACTGGTGGAAGATCTGTTGTTCCGAGAACTTGCTGCTGGCTGGTGCGCGCTGTTTACCATATGCCAGCGCAACTTGTGTATCGTTGAATGGTTCCAGTAACCGTTCCAACCAGTCAGGATAGACGGGGTAGACATGCGCGCTGGCGATAACAATCAACCCGCGTGATGTGGCAGCAATTCCCGTGTTTAACGAGCGACCAAAGGTGAATTCATCCGGCAATATGTGGACGATCTTAGCTCCCAAGCGTTCGGCGGTCTCAACTGTCGCATCGCTTGATCCTGAATCGACCAGAATGGTCTCCACATCCTGAACCGTCTGCCGCTGGATACCCTCCAACAGACGACCGATATGCTTCTCCTCGTTGTAGCCGCGGATAATGATCGAACATGATGTCATCTGGCTCACCAATCATTGTTCTTGACGTATCCCAGGCGAACTAGCAGATCACCGGCGACATCCTTGAAGATATGCTTGTGTTCATCGGTAAAGTATTTTTCCCACTCCCCGGTCTTTCCGCTGCGGAATGTCGGGGACCTGCCAGGGTCGATGCTGTTAACCAGGATATCCAGGATCCGCTCACGAGGTGTTGGAAGGGTGTCGACCCGATTCAGAAAATGATCGAGTACCTTGCTTAGAACGGTAGGGCGATCGTGAACGAAGTCTTCAAAATGCAGTGGCAACACTTCAGGTCGGCCCAGCCAATTCATATAAGGGGCAAAACGGTTGGCGATATCAGGGAATTCCACGTCGGACTCGGGCAGTCCAAGAATACTGACCTTTAATCTATCATTAAAGTTTGCAAGCATCTTGGTGTAATACTTATGGTGATGGTGGCTGGGAGCCATATCGGTGATATAGAAAACATGCGAAACAACCACGTCGCGTGGATCTCTAAAAATAAAGTAGGGGACAAAGTTCGGCGTGCAGACCCGTTCCACAACCTCAGGCAAGGCGAACAGATGCGCTGACGATACATCCAAGGGACGAAGGGCATTTATATAGTTCAGGGTTTCCTGCAAACTGCGCTTGCGTCCGGTCTCACCATCATATGCGGCAAACGTCAACGGAAGGTGACGGGAGAAAGGAGCTACCCTGGAAAAACCGAGCAGAACCTGGTCTAGCAGATGTGAACCGCTCTTGGGGAATGATATGCCGAGCAAGACAGGCCAACCGCCTGCCGGGACCTTCACTCTCACGAACCGGAGGCGCTGAGCCAGCACTTCCGCGCGACAGACACACAGTCGCATGATATTTTTGTAATCTCGCCGTGCGCTCATCGAATAGCACTTTCAGCCAACAAGAAATCTCCACTGGCCAGAACGCCTTTGAGGATGGCGGCAATGGTTGGAGAGTTTTCGGGTAACAATTGGGATGGATCAAATGATTTGAGCCGGGTATGAGTGGACCGGATGCCTGGGATCAGGAAATCATCAAATGGCAGGGACGAAAAGAAGATTTGATAATACAAGAACCGGCGGGAATTGCGGCGGAATTCAGCCGGGACTTCAATCTTTTCAACAGACAGAAATTCCTCCAGCTTTTGACGATAGGATTCAACTGTTTTTGGGAAAAAGACTGTTGGAACCTGTGTAAACCGGCCTCTGCCAGCTGTAAGCACTGCCGCTCCCAGGATCGAAGCTTCCAAGCCGATGGTCGAATTATATATCATGACAAATTTCGAACGCTGTATCAGATCATAAGAGCTCAGAGGTTCGTTGGGCGGGATGAAGAGGACATTTGGCATGCTGTTGACATGGTTTATTTTCACCCACTCGGCAACTGTCTCCCGGCTTTCCTTGCGGAGGCGCATCTCATCAGGGTGGGCACGGATGACAAAGAGCGTTTCCGGGTGTTTCTGGATGACCTCCAGCACCTGGTCGAGCCAGTTAAACATATCGGGGAAGATGGTGTTGGCATGCGGTTGACTGGTGTCGAAGATCACATTGGTAAAGACTGGTACGATCTGCTTGAACTGCCTGGCTTTCTTAAAGAAACTATCGTCCAGACCCTTGATCTGTGACCAAAATTTTATGCCTGCCATGCTGAATTGCCCCTGGAAGCGCTTTCCAAGATAGGCATCCAGGCGGGCATTCTGGGCTACATCCAGATCAAATTCATCAGGGATGTGCAATGGATAGGCAGTTGCCTCACCCTCGGTAAAAAAAGCTGAGGCGGATCGCAGTCCAACTTCGTGTGTGATTGTACGGATGCCGCGCATGCGCGAGATCCAACAAGCGGTCGCTTCGGGAAAGAACTGCCCATTGAAAGTAATCACCGACCTCGGGTCAGTTTGATCCAGGAAATGCTCGAACTGTTGGGCGACATTCCAGGCTGAGAGGATATACTCAGTCAGTAAGAATCGTGTTCGGGCATCATCTTCCAAATGATAACGGCGGAGGATCCAACGCAAGCCGGGTAGACAAAGGTCGCCCAGAGGGATACCCTTCCAGCTGAAGCAGCTGAGTTCATCCAGACCCTTAAGTTTGATGGCGGCAGATAAATCCAGATCGGGCTGAAATTCAAACCAGTGTACATCCGCCCCTGTGTAAATCGTGGATGATTGATGAATACACGAGCGACATGGGGGGGGTTTTTGCGGATGGTTGCGGTTGGTGCCAAGAACACAGCGACTCATCCCTGAGCTGCAGGCAAAGAAGACCACAGGAACACCCTGTAGACGCGTGCCCCAGGAAGCCAGCAGATGGAAGGCGCTGTTCCACGACAGATCATCGATACCGGTGGAGGCTTTAAAGAAAGCCACTGGAGAGCCGTGGGTTTCAGGAGCACGGCGCGCGACCTGGCGAGCCATTTTGGCTATCTGCCAATTGCTCAGATGCCGAAAGGTGCCTCTCATGATGCGCTGGGTGAAGAATTCCTGCAAGGGGATTGGCATTACCAGTTATCGTCCCTTTCGTAACCCAGGACGGTCAGCAGGTCTCCAGCCACCTCTCTAAATAGGTTTTTATGTTCCTGGGTAAAGTAATCCCGCCAACCGCCAGTTTTACCGGAACGGAAGGTGTGGGACTCTCGGGGTTGAATCGCTTTCTCGAGGGTGACAACGGCGCGCTCACGGCTCACAGGTAGTCTGAAACCAGTCTTTTCCAGTTCATCGAGCAAGGCGTTGAGGGTTGTAAGGCGATTATCGACCAGGTCTTCAAAGCGGACGGGCATGATATGGGGTTGTTTGAACCAGTCCATGATCGAGTCGTAACGCTGGCGGACGCTGGCCATATACAAACCTTTCTGGTCAATGCCGGTGATCGCGACTTTTAGCCTTTCACTGAAATCAGGTAAATGCTTGTAAAAGTCATGCATGCCGTGCTCTTCATACATATCCGTTGCAAAGAAGATGTGCGATATGAGCATATCACGTGGGTCGCGGTAGATAAAATAATTCACCCTTCCCGAACGGCATAGGAAGGCAACGTTCTCGGGTGAAGGATCGAGATAACCCCATCCGATCACGCCCCGCGGTATGCGCCGGAGGTCAGCCAGTACCTCACCATGTGAACGTCGACGCCCGTTTTTCGTTATCGTACGAATTGGATCGGCTTGTACAAAAGCATATGGGGCAATTTGACAGAATCCGTTTAGGATCTGCAATAACAGGTGTGAGCCGCTTTTCGGTTTGGCATTACCAAAGATGGCAGGTGCTTCATCGAACTTGAAGCGTTTCCAGCGGTAGATCGCCTGCAGATACTTGCTCGCAGGCCGCAGGATCCGCTTGATTTGCCTTGGCAGCCCCATTTTTTCTCTACAGCTGGCTATTCACTATTGACACGGCGGAGTTTCGTAAGCGAAGGCAGTTCACTATCATAAATACGCTTTACGCCGTCTCCAAAGGACTGTTCGGCTACACGTATGTATCTGACTAATCGTTCGAAACCTCCAGGCTCGACCGAGGCAGCCTGATCGCTGCCCCACATGGCGCGGTCGAGGGTCAGATGCCGCTCTACCATGCAAGCACCCAGTGAGACTGCCACAACCGAGGGGATCAGGCCAACCTCATGACCTGAGTAGCCTACCGGACAGGGGTATTCTTCCCGGAGTGTGCCGATCATACGCAGGTTGAGCTCGTCAGGTTCACACGGATAAGTACTGGTGCAGTGGGTCATTACCAGGTTTTCGGTACCAACTACATCGACTGCTTTTTTAATCTGTTTCATGGTGGACATTCCGGTAGAAAGGATCAGCGGACGACCGGTCTTTCGTACATGTCGTAGCAGGTTGTGATCTGTCAGCGAAGCCGAGGGTATCTTGTAAGCGGGGGTGTGAAACTGTTGCATGAAATCCACTGACTGCTCATCCCAGACCGAGACGAACCAGGTGATACCTTTTTCATGACAGTAATGGTCAATGTCTTGGTATTCGTCTACGCCGAACTCCACTTTATTACGATAATCCAGATATGAGATGTAGCCCCAAGGCGTCTCACGCATCTGCTTGGCCTGTTCAGGTGGTGTACAGACGTGTGGCGTGCGTTTCTGGAACTTCACCGCGTCCACGCCGGTATGGACGGCTGCATCGATCATTTCTTTCGCGACCCGAACGCTGCCGTTGTGGTTAATCCCGATCTCAGCAATGATATAAGCCGGATGACCATCACCTACCAGCCTACTGCCAATCTTGACTTCTCGTGCCATGGTTTAACCTCTTTTATGTTGGAGTATCAGGTCACACAATTCGCGTACTGCGCCGTGACCTCCATTGTGTGAGAGAACATGATCTGCCTGGCGCACTGCCTCAGGCAGTGCATCTGGGACAGCCACCGCCCAGCCAACAAGATGAAAACAAGGCAGGTCATTGATATCGTTGCCTATGTATACAACACAAGCAGGATCAATTCCTCGCCTCTCTAGTAAACCTTTTAGAGCCGCCTCTTTATCATCAATTCCCTGCAGAACCTGGACGCCTATCTTTTTACAGCGGGCGCTTACCACCGGGTTTGTCTCCTTTGAGATGACCACTGACTCTACCCCGGATGTCCGGAGTAATCCTAACCCGTAGCTATCGCTGCGGTTCGATGCTACCATTTCGCGCCCATCCTGGTCGGTCCAAACACGGTTATCAGTCAGTACGCCATCGAAATCCATGACGAGTAGCTCGATCCTATTTGGCATCGGGCGGGGAGGTTTGCCCGGCGTTACAAAATCCAGCCTACCATTTGTCACCAACCATTCGGCTTTGGCCCAATCGGATGGGGTATCGAGATCGACCGTAAAGCATGGATCAATGGTTATCGGAAAGATGATATCACCGGTCATCGACCCTTTTTGCAGGATGGTCGATGAACGGATGACATCGATGTGACCAGTTTGCCAGTAGACAGCTGGCAAGACCTGGCGCGGGGCGTTATATGGCTCGGCAATACCAGGGACGGTGAGGAGCGGTACCATCCTACCGGAGCCAGGTTCGATACGCCACATCTTATGTGGATTCTGTCCAGCAGGAACCACGCCTCGTACGCAATCAACCTCAGGGTGGTCCAGTAAAATCCGTACGGCGTTATCCACACAGTCCACAGGCCGGATCGGTGAAGTCGGACGGAGGTGCACAACCACCTCTGGCTTATGATTCTCATGCTCATCAAGCCATTGCAGGGCATGCACAAAGACAGAAAAGTCTGTGGAATTATCCTGAGCCAGCTCGACAGGACGCAGGAAGGGTACCTCGGCACCGAACTGGCGGGAAATGGTGGCAATTTCTTCATCATCGGTGCTCACGATGGTGCGGCTGACGGTCTTCGCCTGCAGGCTGGCTGCGATACTATATGCGACTAATGGATAGCCTGCAAACGAGCGGATATTTTTGCGCGGGACGCCTTTCGAGCCGCCGCGCGCAGGGATGATCGCAAGGGCTTTTACCACGCTGTCCAGCCTCCATCGACTATTAAATTCGAGCCGGTCATGTACGAGGACGCCTCTGATGCCAGGAACAGGAGAGCACCGTTCATCTCATCCTTGCGAGCCATGCGGCCAAGGATGGTCTTTGCCGAGTAGTTCCGCACGAATGTTTCATCATGCTTGTTGAACACACCACCGGGGGTGAGAGCATTGACCCGGATCTCTGTCCCGGCGTAGTAGGCAGCCAGGTACCTGGTAAAGCCTAGTACACCTGCCTTTGTCACGGTGTAATAAACCGGTTTATAGGTCTGCGGATGACCTTCTTGAATGTAAATCCGCTGGTCGGGACCTCCCAGGCCATATGTTGAACAGATATTGATGATGCTGCCTTTCTTGCCTTGAACCAACATCTGTTTGACACAAGCCTGTGTGACCAGGAACATGCCAGTCAGGTTGACAGCCAGCGCCTGGTTCCACTGTGCAAGTGGATAATCCTCGAACCTGCCGGGAGATATTCCTTGTGCCAGTGCCTCAGGATCGAACTTTGGGTCGAGGGCAGCGCTGTTCACGAGGATGTCGATCCTTCCAAGGGTCGAGGCGACTGCTTCGGCCATATCATGCACGGACTCGGGACGGGTGATGTCGGCATGTACGACCTGAACCTGGTAACCTGCCTGGATCAGATCATCCGCTAGTTTTTCAGAAGGCCCGACGTTCAAATCCACAATGGCAACCGCTGCGCCAGCCTCTGCCAGCGTACGGCAAAATTCAGATCCCAGCAGGCCGGCACCGCCTGTGACCAGGGCAACCCGGCCAGTTAGGTCAAACATTTTGGGGATATTCATATCTTCTTCCTCTCAAGGATGGGCCGTATAAATGGCATCACCCTGTGATTTTTGTGCAAGGTAAAGACCTGAGGTAATTTCGTCCAGGTTTTCCTGGAAAGCCGGATCCTCGGTATCGGCAGAATTAAAGATAACCATAACCGCTTTCCCTTGCAGGATATCTCGCTTCATCTTCTCCAGTCCCTGCTGATAATCGGGAAATGGTTGCAGCGTGACCGGATCAATTACATTGGGTAAAACAAGGCTTGGCCGGTCAGTCCAGATATAAACTGCTGTGGTCTGATTGGTGTAGACCATGATGTCATCAGACAGCCGGCGTATTGCCTCCATGATTTCAGAATCATTCCACTGCCAGCTTGCATAACCCTGCCCATCCTTTTTCAGGTCAAGAATAACCCCATATAGCGTAAATAAAGAAATACCTGAGATCCAGAGAAAAATCAAAAGAACAACAACCCGCCAGTAAGTTTTATGTAATTTCCAGATCCACATTCCAACAGCGATGAGCAGGATAAGCATGGAAACGTAGACCGGAGAGAGAATACGTTCCTTAAGCGGTGTGCTGGCGTCAAAGAGATAGAGGGAGACCAATAAAGATCCTAAATATCCAAAGATGTATAATCCATTGGTGAAACTGAGAGCCTCTGTCTGTTGGATCTGGGTTGGTTTCAATAGTAATTTTAAACCGGCTATGACAAGCCAGGCGAGCAAGCCCACTCCAATGACAAGCAGGATACCTTCAATAAAACTGGGTAATCTCCCAAAATACCTACGCCAATCCTCTATCGGGATCAAGAATCTTGAAAAGTTGTAAATTCCACGATGGAAGTTATCAGGCGTTACCGGATGCCATTGAATTATCCGGTTGGTGATGTTGCCGGCTAATATCTTATTCCGGATCATCCAGGCGAGCAGCCAGGGGCATGCGCTCCCAAAAAAGACGAGCAGGCTGGTGATCCGCTTGCGTCCCGTTTTTTGGAGGAACACCAGCGCAATCCCCAGGGTCGCCAGGAGAGCCAATCCGGCATAACGGGTCAGATACGCCAATCCGACCGCGGATCCGGTTCCCACCAACCATGCAGTGTGTTCTTTTTCTAGATAGACAGTAAAAAGCAGGAAAGCCGCCAGACTGATGAACAGGTATAGCGGCTCGCTCAGGGAGAATGAGTGAACCCGGAGTAATGCAGAATTGGAGATAAACAGGAAGGATAGTATTGCTCCAGCAGCTCTTGAGTGTGTCATACGCCAGCCAATGATGCCCAGCAAAACCGTGTTCCCGCCAAATAGAAGTATGTTGAGTAACCGGGCACCCCGCAGAGGGTCCAAACCTGACAGGCTGATCAATGCCAGGACAGAAGACAACAGTGGAGGAAAGTGAGTAATGGGCTGCAGCTGGCTGGCAAGCCAGATCTGGCTGTATCCCTGACCGCGAAGGATTGCCCTCGCACCAGCAATATAGGCGATCGAATCGTTGGATAATCCCAGGCCAAATGGTGTGCTGACTTTCAGCATCCAACAACCAGCAAGGGCAATCAATCCCAGGATCAAGAGCAACAGACTGTTTTTTTGATTGCTGTTACTCTTCAAAATGCCGCCGACCATGCTGCATTCTTTAACCTCATCAATGGTTCACCTACCGGGCGAATATGCTTCCACCCAGCAGGTGTGGATGAATTAGCTGCCTTTCTCCAGAAAACCTTGCTCTTCTAAATATTTAAATATCTTTCGGCCGTTTTCTTCGGGTGTTGCATTGACCGTCTGGAGTGTGATCTCTGGATCGATGGGTGGTTCATAGGGATCATCCACTCCGGTAAAACCTGTGATCTCACCGCGACGGGCTTTGGCATATAAACCTTTGACGTCACGTTGTTCGCAGACCTCGATTGGTGTATCCATGAAGACCATTGTGAACTTGTCTTCACCGACCATCTGGCGGGATTCATTGCGGGCAGCGCGGTACGGACTGATCGCTGCACAGATCACAGCGCCATTATGATGGACGATCTCACTTGCCACATACCCGATGCGGAGGATGTTGGTATCCCGATCTTCCTTACTGAAGCCAAGTCCCTTGGATAGGTGAGTACGGATGACATCACCATCCAGGACTGTTATCTCACGTCCGCGTTCCAGCAGCAGCGAGGTTAACACCTCGGTGGTGGCTGATTTTCCAGAACCGCTCAAACCAGTAAACCAGATGCAGAACCCCTGCTTATGCTTGGGTGGGTACATTTCCCGGAGGATTTCAGCTGTCTCCGGGCGGGTGAACCATGGAGGCAGCAGTTTACCTTTCGCCAGATACTCCTCACGCACCTGTGTACCGGAAATATTAAGGGTTTTCGCTCCTGCAGGTATGTCTTTGGATTCAACATACCAGTCATCATCGGGCAAGTAGACAAGTTCTTCAAACGGAACCATTCTTACCCCCAATTCAGCCTCATACTGTGTAAGCAGTTCCTGGGCATCGTAAGGACCATAGAAGGGTTTGCCGCTGCTGTCATTTCCTGGTCCGGCATGGTCGCGCCCAACGATAAAATGATTTGCACCGTGGTTGCGGCGGATGATCGCATGCAATAATGCCTCACGCGGACCACCCATACGCATCGCCAGGGGTAACAAGCTTAGCATGGTACGTGATTTATCGTAGTATTTATCTACCAGCGTCTTGTATATCCGGACGCGGGTGTAATGGTCCACATCCCCGGGCTTGGTTAAACCAACCACAGGGTGAATGAGCAGGCTGCCGCCAACCTCTTCAGCAGCGCGCTTGGTCAGCTCCTCGTGGATGCGGTGCAGGGGATTGCGGGTTTGGAAAGCCACCACATTTTCATGTCCCATCGCTTCCAACTTTTCCCGCACCTGGGCTGGTGTCTGGCGCAGGTTAACAAAATCATGATAACGAGGCAGGTTGATTACCTTCAATTCGCCGGAGATACACACCTTACCCCAAGATGCCATCTCGGACACCAGAGGATGGCGCGGGTCATCAGTTCCCAGGCTCAGGCGGGCTTCCTTCTCGGGGCTCCAGGAGAAAACTTCCTCCAGCTTCATAATGGCGATCGTGTCGTTGAGTGCGTTGCGAAGTACGATCTCACTACCGACAGCAGGCAGTTCGTTTGGATTCGCTGTCAGTGTGATGGGCAGCGGAAAGAGTGTTCCGTCAGCCAGGCGCATCTCGTGCAGAACACGCTCATAATCGGTTTTTCCCATAAAGCGATCAAGCGGTGAGAAGCCACCAGTTGCCATCAATTCGAGATCATTCAAAGCACGAGGTTTTATCTTCATTGAAGGCAAGCGCGAAGTCCGCTTGATCAGCTCATCACGTTCCTTGCCTGTCACGATAAGGTTAATGAGCTTGCCGCCATATGGTGTTATCAATTTAACACTTTCCATTCGAATATTCTCCTAAATAGTTTTTATTCTTTTATCGGTTAAAAAATCTGACCATCTGTTCCAGCTTTGACGAACGCTGGGCTGCCAAAGCCAGCTCGAGGGCATGCCTGCCATCCTCCAGGGTGCATAATGGATCAACCTCCCTGCGGGTGACCTTTATAAAGTGGCGCATTTCGTCCAGGAACATGACGTTGCGTTCGAAATCTTCTGCTGGTGTAAATATTTCCCAGGCTTTTTTCGCAGTCGTATACATTTGCAGGACGCCATCGGCATTATCCCACTGCATTGTCCCACCCGAACCGACGATCTCCCAACGGTGGGCAGGAGGCACCTGATTATAATCCACATGCACACTTCCGATCGTCCCATCCATCAAACGCAGTCCTATCTCGGCGGTGTCTTCAACTGGCAAACCAAGATTCAGTGAATCAGAGAAAGCCCACAGCGCCTCGACCTCACCGAGAAGCATACGAACATAATCCAGCGGATGGCAGAGGGTCAGGATGACACCTCCACCCAGATCAGGGCGGGCTGCGTACCCTGAACGAAAATCCTCCCAAGGGTGCCAGTTGGGTAAATATTCACCCCAATGAACATGGAACGACAACGGTTTGCCGATGGAGCCTGCCTTGAGCAGTTCAGCAGCCTTGCGCAGGGTTGGGTGGAAGCGGAACTGGAAGCAGACCAGTAGCTGCCCTTTACCAGCACGCAAGGCGGCATCAAGTGCATCAATGCGCTCAAGTGAATCCGAAACAGGTTTTTCCATCAGGATCGAGCAGCCCGCTTCAGCTGCCGGTATGGCCACGTCCAGGTGCAGGGCCGTCGGATTGGCAACAATTAGCGCGTCCGGTTTGTGAGCCAGCGCAGCGGAGAGATCAGTTTCGGTCAGTAAACCGTCCAATTCGCCATCCGGCAGGGTGCTCTGGCGTGTTCTATAAATGACGATATCTTTCTCGCCCAACGCCTGGAGGTTGCCCAGGTGGCGCCGGCCTATTGAGCCCAGACCAGCGATCAGGAATTTCATTCCCAGTTCAATCCTTTCTCATATCCCCATTTGACCAGCATCTCACCCGCGACCTCTTTGAAAATCACCTTATCGCGGTTGGTGAAGAGGTTGCGCCAGTTACCAACCTGGCCCTTGGGCAGGAAAGAGGCGATTGTCTCATCTCGTTTTTGCTGCCACTCCTCATCTGGATTGGCTTGCATTTCAACATGTAGCGCTCTTTCCAATGCCTTGTCGATCTTCTTAACACTCAGGAATTTCCACAAACGGGACATTTCTTCATGGGGATTGTCCAACAGGTCTTCGAAACGCATCTGGAAATATCGCTCACCATACAGCCGTCGACCCTCGGCTTCGATCTCTGTAAGATTCATTACCCAACCCATGGCGAGGCGCCGAAGGAAGGCCTCAGTGAAGATCGAACGCTCACCATTGGTAAAGGGAGCCTGATTGAGCCGCAGTGCTTGGGTAATGCGTTTATCTTCATGGGTCAGGAAGCGCGACTCTTCCACGAAATTGCGGAAACGTTCCGAGACCATCACATCCCGCCCATCACGGACAATATAGACCAGCCTGGCATCTGGATATACAGCATACATATCGCGCACAGCCTGTCCATGGATCAAACTGCTTGGGCTTTTATCTCCAACAATCCGCTTGCCTTCCCCAGTTGCTTCCCGTTCCATGATGAAATCCGCCACCGCGCGCAGCACAAGCGGAGAAAGGTCACTGCCGTGGTTCCAGCGATTGCTTCGGCGCCTGAGCCACTCTTCAACCTCAGGATTGCTCACCAGCGTTTTAAGTAGCGGGGGACGGGTGAAAAAGTGCGCCTGCCAGTTGCAATGCACCTCAGAGTGCAGGCGCACCAACCGTGCCAGCAGCGTTGTCCCCGATCGCGCATAACCAAGGATGAAGAACTTTTCACGTGGAAAGAAGAGGCGTACCTCAGCCAGCATATCGGGTGTGAGTGGCGGGATCTCACTTCGGGTCTTGCGCTTCACTTCACCTCTAAGCATGATGCCGGCAGCAAGACGCAGGCGGGAAATAAACTCCATTCAAGATCTCCAGTTCATGGTTTTCTGTCCAGTACAGATAATATGAATTCAGCCGTTCGCTTTCCGGCACTACCATCAACATAGCTGATCTCACGCTCGACAAAGCTGCGCCGGGCAGTAGCATCAGCCTGCGGATCTTGCAGGTAGAAGTTAATCGCCTCGCGCAACTCCGTTTCATTGGTAGCGAGGCGGCCAGCCCCGGCCTCTCGGAAGCGTTGATGCGTAGGCCAGTTCCCAATTTTTTTTAAGGCTAACGAATATTTCTTTGGGGTATTCCAGCCTCCGGGCACATCAATGCAGGAACTGACGATGGGTGTGTCATGAATGGCACATTCGACGACCATGGTTGAATAGACGGTCACGAAGACATCCGAATGGACCATCATTGAGGCTTTTTCCGGCATGTCCTCGCCAGAATAATAGCCCATTGAACCGCCAAGTGGAACTGGACGGACAATATGCACGTTCGGATACTCCTTTTCAAGAGCGTGGATGCGTTCACGCTCCCCGGCGAAGATCTTTGGTTTATCCTGGAAGTGACTGGGGTGCAGGCGTACGAGCAGCTGCGATGGTTCAGACAACTTATCCGATGCAATCAATTTCGCAAGGGCTTTGACATTCGGATAATTCGGTGCAAAGTGTACGAAGCTGCAGGCATATGCGATCAATTTACGTCTGGGATCCAGACCATGAGCACGAAAATACTCATCCTTTGGCATGAGCCAAGCATTTTTCAAATAACCATCATAGGAGGGGATACCCCCAATATTGATGCGGTCTGGTTGCCAGTCTGAGCCGAGCACCAGTTCATCCTTATGAATGTCTGACCAGCACGTAGCCCAATCTACCGGCGCACCGGGGATGGTGTAACTGCTGGGATTGTCCCATCCGACGATGGCAGCCATTGTCGGTATTCCATGCCGGTTTGCCTCACGCAGCAGGTAGCGGTCCATGCGCCAGCCTGCAGTGCTGGCGATGACCAGGTCTGGTTTATACTTCTCGAATAGATCTCTATATAAATCCGGGGTAAAACGCATCTGAGCGCGCACCAGTGCCTTGCGAGCCGCAGCAGAATGACGCAGGAGGAAAGTCAGAAATGCAGCCGGTATCCAGATCGCCAGGCGGAACTTCCACGAATTTTCCTTCCAGACCTCCCAAATATGACTATCCAGTGCCTCCGTGTTGATCCGTGCAGACCCCCCCACACGACGCAGGTAGATCAGCAGCCACTGTAGGCGGCTGTCGACCGATTTATAGTAGTCATTGGCTTGTTTTAGGCGCAATCCTTCAAAACACAGGCCAGGGTTCATGAAGCGTTTTTCGATCTGTCCTTTAATTTCGTCATCGGTGAGCAGGATGACCTCAACGCCTGCATCGAGCAACGTCTGGACGACTTCACTCTGAAGAAAATAGACGATTGCCATGCTATGGTCAGCGCTGATGAAGACACGTTTTTTCATTCTTGTCAATTTTCCTAGGTGTAATACCAGCGGAAGATCCGATTATGAATTGCCAAAAGAACCCTCTTAATAAGCGCGAGTTCCAATATCCTTCGAAAAAATCCAACAGGTTTTTGGAACTTGGCGCTCTTAAGTTCACCACGCAGGTTGCCCAACGTATTGCTGAGATTCATCGTCAGCGGGTCCGCTACCATCAAACGCAGGTAATGAGAATCGTTCATCAGGGAATCAAGGCGGCGCACCTGGCCCATTGGCTTGCTCATGTCAAAGGGCAGGAACTGCTGCAACACGGATTTATAAGCAACAAACTGCCAGTGCGAGGCGCCAACCATTGCCTGCACACCTTGATATGTGATACGCAGGTCGCGGGTTTCAGAATACACCTTGCGATTCTCTGCTTCCGTCTGACCCAGGCTCAAGTTGAATTCAAGGAATGTCTCCCAGGGTATGAATTGACCTTCTTCGAGCACGGCTGCGGGGGTATGCCTTGCCCACTCGACGGTGTGTGTGTAGAAATCCGGACTTGTACGGAATGGACGACCGGTAACCATTCCCACATCCGGGAACTTCTCAAGGATCTCAATAGATCGAGATAACCATTTCGGATGGAAAAGCACGTCGCTGTCGGCATAAGCTATGATCTCGCCAGGTGCACCACCGAATATCATGTTCCAGGCACCACCCTTGCCCAGGTTTTTATCCGATAGGAGCAGATACTGGATGAGACCATTGGTACGTTCTTGGTGAAGGAAGTCACGGACTTCCTGGCAAGAGCCATTATCAAAGACCATCAGGTCAAAGGGCAGACCAGAGTCAGCGCGCATGCTTTCCAGGCTGAGCTTGAGCACATCCAGGCTCTCTGAGTAGTAGCCGCTCAGGAACGGAATATAGCTCAAGACCGCTGCCGTGATCCGCTCCGGCCGGGCGACATTTTTGACAAATTTGGCGGGGTTCTGACCTTTTCGCATCATTACCTTTTTAAGCGGTTCAAACGCCGTTTCAACCGGCGATATAACCGGCGGGGTCGAGCCACTGTTTCCAGTGTCTCTTCTGCTAAGACAGAGCCAAAAACGCGCCGGATGAACCGTTCGATACTACGTATGGATCGATCCCAGGACGGGAGCGGCTGGGTGATCTTACCAGCCACAAGCCGGGCAGTTGTGTCGAGTACTGTGTAGCGGATAGTCGCTGTCCCACCAGCCAGGCGGATGTTTTCAACACTCTCTGGCAGGGAGTAATGAGGTTGGCCATCTGGCAGGTGGCTGTAATCATGCTCCTGGTGGATGACAGTGATCGATGGGGTGGCATCAATCGCGGGCCATTTTTCTGCCCGGGATTTATAGATCATCCAGTTGTCCCAGCCTGAACGACCGATGGCGAAATCAGGGATGCTGGTATAGCAAGTTCTCGGAAAAACAAAATAATCGCTCCCGATTGGACGGTGCAATCTGCCTTGCTCCTTTAGTTGTGCCCGTAGTCTATTTTCCCAGCCGGACGAGAAGTTTAATGCCTCGGTCACATCTAGATCCCAGCGCTGCCCCATGAGAACGAATGTCTCCCGCAGTGCCGCCGCTTGCCGGGAGGATCTAACGATATCAGCCATTAACAGGATATCCGTATTAACGATACACAGCAATGGACTATCACTGATCCTGCGGGTGATGTCTATCATGGAACTGATCAACGGGGTGCCGTTCTGGTTTCGCCTCACATCCGGCAGGTGTTTGACATGAAACTCTTTTGCAGCCTCAGCTAACCCAACCTCGTCGCCAATCAGGAAGATTTCCACATCCGGCAGGAGAACCCAGGACTGAATAGCATTGCGTTGGATCATGGCTATATGCTGATCTATAAAAGGCTTTGGAGCTGTAAAAATCGTTAAGAGAGCCATAACTTATGAATTGTTCCAGAGTCCATCAATGTCTTGCAGACCCTTGTGTTCTACACCGGCATTGATCGCAGACAGTCCGGGCTCACGCTCAACCAATGCCAGGACCTCCAGCCAGGTAAAGTCATCCCTGCCCGCAAAACGGGCATAGACCTGGCGTATGAATTCCAGATCTTCAGGTGTATCCACCGTCCAGCGCATTGCACCGTAATCTGGTTCGTGGTCTACCAGAAAAACTTTGAACCGGCCTTTTTTTTCGTAGAGATAAGGCATGACATGCTCACGTTGGTGGGGTTCACTGGCATTCCTCCAGGCTGTTTCGAAGGCGGTAAAAGTGCATACCTCAGTGTCCAGGCCAATTGGATATGTACGACCGTAAGGTGGTGGCAGGCGGTTGGCAGCAAAATCTACACCGTTACGGAAGAACTCATTTACCGTATGGTCAATCACATCCGGGTCAATAACAGGACAATCAGCCGTTATTCGCACGATTACATCCGCTTCATACTGCCGCGCGGCTTGATAGTAGCGATCCAATACATCATGCAGACTGCCGCGGCTGGAAGCAAAGCCGCGTGCCTTGCAGAATTCAACCACGATATCATCTGCAGGATCGGTGGTCGTGGCAACGACGACATCGTCAATTGTCCTTGCCCGCCGTGTCCTCTCGACGACGCGCACCAGCATCGGCTGACCAGCAATGTCCAACAATACTTTACCCGGCAGACGAGATGCGCCCATGCGAGCCTGGATGATGGCAACTGTACGAGGCCTCATATGCTATTCCAGATACGCCTCGGAGGGGATCGGCTGAGCAACAACAATATCCTTAAGTCGGAACTTCTCAACATAACCCCGCGTCTCCCAGTAATCCAGGCCGGTCTCCTCCGCAATATCAAAGATGCTGTGCCGGCCTTCCAAACGCATCATGATCTTCTCGATGGCGCGGTTGAGAGCCCAGTTTTCTTTCCAGTCCACCCAGAGACCATGACCGGAAAGGAAAAGTGGACCACGGAACCTCCGCCTGGGGATGTAGTTCGTTGCGAAAATGCGAATAATCTCCTCAGTCACATCAGCCGCCTCGACCAGCATTTCTTCATTGATGATATCGAGATTGTCATCGCTGGTGTGATACTCATCATAAGGCCAACGGTTAAGGGAGATGCAGGGGACATTGACACCAGGACCGTTAATAACGCGTTCATCATTGGCGGGGGCGGATGCAAACTCTCTCCCCTCACCCATCATGCCACGCTGCTTGAGAACATATTCTGCTATACGGTCGAGCAGATGGTCGTGCTGGTGGCTGTGATGCCAGGCAAGCGGATTGCGGTTGCCGGTCATTTCAAGGAAGATCCCCCCTTTTATCTGGGGGATGAGGTCTTCATGCTGAGCCAGGTAGGCGATCGTACCGATCGTCTCCGGACCGAACCAGAAGCGCAAGCTCATTGATCCAGAGGGAAGCGGGTTGTGTGTCAGCCGCCGCGCGACTTCGATGGCTGTCACGACCCCGGCGGCATCATCATTTGCCTGCATGGGGTGGCAGGTATGCGCCAGGATAAACATCTCACCCATCTCTGCAGATACTCCACCTGTGGGGTGGATGACACCAATCCCAACCCGTAAGCCTCGATCAGGATTTGTTAAAAATTCAGAACGGATAACAGCATGATACTCCTTGTCTCGCGCCAATTCGTCGAATTTCTGCCTAGTCAGGCAGAAGCCCCAATCCCGGTCATAATACTTGAACTCCCAGGGGATTGCGCGAGGGCGTTTCGCGCTATAACGCAAGTGTGGCTCCAACTCTTTCCAGGCAAGCACCTGGTCGACCGGCAGCGAGTAGGAAATGAGGTGCAGCGGGTTGTCAGCAAAGTCGATCACCCGCTCACCGTCCTCTGTCTCCAGGTAGGCTTCGTGGACCATGTAACGCTCCGGAATACGCCAGGTCCATACCGGCGTACCGGGTGCATACGTCTCAATGGTGTATCCTGCTTCCTCGGGAAGGTGTGCCCCAACGATTTGCAGTGCCCTGTCCATGTCATCAGAGACCAAAGTACGGTGCAGCGGCAGGATCTTGGCCAGGATGTCCTTAAGTGGGATCATGGTTCGTTGCATAAAGTTTAATTCTTCATTGGCTCGATATAATGCAGCTTCTCCGGGTGTTTCCGGATGATGACCGCCATATTGTCGAAGAATTCCTGGGCGGTCGCAAAATGTACCCGCGCTGTACCCACCTGGACTTCTTTGATCACACCTCGCGCCAGCAGGTCGTTCATCCCGGGGACGATGTAAGTCTTGACACGCTCGTTTTTGCGCACGAACATGGAGTAGGTCTTGATCTGCGGGATCCTGTCGTAGCCGATATAGATTCCCGAGAACTCCTTGATGCGGCGATAGTCGCAGCCCACGTTGAATTCGATGTAATGGTGCATTGAGAATGTGCTGTTGAAATCCAGACCGATACTGAGGATCATGCCGTTGGTCTTATGGAAAAGCGCAAAGGCGGAGTTCGGTCCGTAGGCTTCTTTATCCTCGCAGGCGGCAAATTCGTTTTTTTGGCGGCCAAGCGCAGCGAAAGAATAAATGGGGTGAGGCGTACGCAGAGCATCCGGCCTCTGGCGGGCGATATCCGTGATGGCGCCCATTTTTGACGGTGTTTCCAGGATGTCAAAGTAGTGCATTTCGGTCCAGGATTGAAAATTAAAAGTTGGGAACAGGACCGTTCCTTGTGGTCCAACCAGTTCAAGCATGCACTCGATCACAGGTTCGACTCCGCCCTCGACCCCGCCGAGGGACTTGTACGATGTGTGCACCATGATGGTGTCGCCTCTTTTTACTCCGGTCTGCCGGAAACCGTTCAGGAGTTCGTTATAGGTGAGCATGGGGCAATTCCTGAGAAACGGTGGGACTTTCCATAATTCTCATTTGATGTTCCGCAGTGATTGATGCACTGGTAAGTGAGCAGTTATTATTAATGTCTGTCATGATCACTATATCTTTCATCGGAGGTTCTGCTATCGTCTAAGATGATTCAGGAATCTCCTGCATCCGTTTCTCTTCTTCATTTATTTTCAGAGCCAGCTCATATGCCTGCAGCAACTTCGGGAAGTTTTTATTCCAATCGGCGCGAACCTCGGCAACTGAGCGGGCCGCTCTGCTGACTTCTGCTAGTTGTTCACGATTGGCAACGATCTCTAAAATCATGGTTGCCAGGGCGTCAGCATCACCATCCGGGAAAAGCCAGCCGTTGCTGCCGCCAGTCACCCATTCCTGGTTGGCAGGGATGTCAGAGACCAGGGCTGGTAGTCCGCATGCAAGGGCTTCCATCAATGAGACCGACGAGCCATCCACATGCGAGGGGCTGATGAACAAATCCGCCTTGCGATAATAACGCGGTATCTCACTGAACGAAGACTGGCCACCGAAGAAGACCCTGTCGATCACGCCGCCGCCGGCCAGGATCTGGCGCAGGAGTGCTTCCTGTGAACCACCGGAGAGCAGAACCAGGTTCACATCCTTCCGTTCATGCGCGACTCGGACAAAAGCCCTGGCAAGGACATCCACCCCGTAGTTCGGCTCCCAGGAGCGGTTGCATAGCAAGGTGAATTCCTTCGACATGCCCACAGTCGTCTCACGCGGTTCTGGTGTGAAATAACCGAGGTCTACGCCCCATGGAAATACGACGGTGCGGCCGGGATTTACTCCATGTGTGATTGCCTTCTGGCGTGTCGCCTCACAATCACTGGTGAAGTATGTCGCCTGCTTAAGTACGTACTTGGTAGCCCAGCGCCAGTGAAGACCACGATCCACATCACGCATCAAGTCGAAACCCCAGGACATAACCAGTAAGGGTCGGAAACTTGAAAGCGCAGCCAGCAAGCCGACGGTCTGGATCGGACCAGCGTGAACGATATCGGGTTTAATCCTTTTTATCACCCGCCGCAATCCCAGGAGCAGCCTTGGACCGTCACTCACCTTGATTTTCCGATCGCCACCTTCCCAATGAATTTGATCGATCTTGGGAGGTACCGGACGTTCTTCGGTTCGCCGGCTCCCGCGTTCCAACCGTAAATAAAATACCTGGTGATTGGTCTCGGCAAGGGCTGCCAGAAATCTGTGATCGTGAGGGCAGTAATCTTTCGAAAAATACAAAATGCGCATAGTCTTGTAGAGATATGTCTTAGTAACCCAAACGGGTATCGTTGGGTTTCATGACCTCAGATCAGTCCAACGCAGTTCCTTGCCTGAAGTGATATCATGGATGGCTTTGGTACCAACCACTTCTGGTATGTGCGGCGGCAGGATCGCACCGGGCGTAGCCGGTCGCAGCACATCGATCATTTCCCGGGTAAAGGTTTCGCCTGCTTGTACATCACGGGCAGCCCGCAGGCAGCGCCGCTGGACTATGACCGTATCCTTCTCGTTGCCTGCCACCTGTTTATCGGCTGAACCCAAAGCGCGTTCCAGTTCACGTGTCCGCTCCACCATATCCCGCCAAGCAGCCGGCGTCATGGAAAAGGGATGATCAGGTCCAACCCGTTTATTATCGTCGGTGAAATGCCGCTCGATCACGCGTGCCCCCAGGGCAACAGCTCCGAGCACAGTGGTTGGACCATGGGTATGGTCGGATAAACCCAGGGTAATATCAGGGAACATCGCGGCATAGGTTTTAAGCACGTTAAGGTGAATATGATCAAAGTTCTCAATGCTGGCCGTGTAGTTGGTATTGCATTGCATTACCACCAGTTGCGGGTTGATCGCCCGGATCGCATGAACTGCCTGTTGTACCTCGCCGATATCCGATGCGCCGGTGGAAAGGATGACCGGTTTTCCCTTGCGGGCGATATATTCCAGGATTTCCAGCCAGGTGATATCGCCCGAGCCGATCTTATGGGCAGGCACATACTGGTCAAGCATATCCACCGCTTCGAAATCGTAGGGCGAGGAGAAGTAGTCGATGCCATCATTATCGCATTCCTCTTTCAGGATGGGCGTCCAGTCGAACGGGATCGAAGCATCCACATAGACCTCGAAGACCGACTTCTCCCATCCAGCCTGGTGTGAGACCTGTGTACCCATCGCTTTGAAGCCGAAATCCGAGACGATCTTGGGAGCCTGGAAGTTCTGGAACTTGGCTGCATCCGCACCAGCCTCTTTAGCCAGGTGAATGAGCAGCCTGGCGCGCTCCAAGTCGCCATCGTGGTTGGCAGAAATGTCAGCAATGAAATATGTCGGGCGGTTGGGACCGAGTATGTGATTGCCTATTTTGATCTCCATTTTGATCTCCAGTGGTTTATACGTAGATAACAGGCTAAACCTGTGTATAAGTCCGGATTTTCTGTGGATAACCCTGCTGGAACTGTGCATAAAACCGTTCCAGACCGGTGGAAAAATTGGGGATTGTCTCACCCAAAACGGTGGAAAGTTTGTGGACAGACAGGTGTAAATTGTGGGCACGGCGAGCTTTCAACTCTCCCTGTTCGACCGAAGCAGGTGTGATGAGCGTCTCGTCGAAGCCAAACCTGCGGGCGATTGCCAGGCCAAACTCATACTTGGTCATGGCCTCTCCACCAACGACGTGATAAAGTCCACCCAGACCTTTTTCAAGCATCTTGAGCAGCAGATCACCCAGGTCATGGACATGCATCGGGCAAAAGATCACATCGGTAAACCCGTTAACACGCTTTCCCTGGCTCAGATTGTTCATGAAGAATTCCGCCAGGCTCCGTTTTCCGCCCAGGCTGAAGCCATAAAAATTTACCCGGGCAATGATGGCATCTGGATTTGCCTGCTGTACTCCCTGTTCTCCCTTGAACTTGGTATCCGAGTAAACGCTGATGGGATGCGGTGTATCGGTTTCGGTATAGGGACCGAGCGCAGGGTCACGTGCTCCATCGAAGACCGCATCGGTGGAAAGATGGACCATACGGATACCACGGATTGCACAAACCCTGGCCAGTTCCGCTGGCAGGTGTGCATTCAAGCGCAGGGCTGTGTCGGGGTCAGCCTCGCAAGCCTCCATGTTCGCCAGCGCCGCGCAGTGGACCAGCCAATCCGGACAGGTTTGGTCAATGATAGCCTCGACCGCCCCGGGGGTAAGCAGGTCGGTCTTGACCATCTGAAAAGGCACACCAGTCAACTGGCTTCTATCAACTCCGGTCACATCATGGGATGAGCAGGCTGCAAGCGACAGGTTCAGCCCCAGCAAGCCGCTGGTGCCGGTGATCAGGATTTTCATTCCTCCAGTTCTCCAGCCGCATAGGCAGCCTCGAATGGGGCTACCAGCTTCTTGATACCCTCAATATCAAGCCACTCGGTATTATCATCGCTTGCGTAGCGGAATCCTGCCGGTAAGGATTTACCGGCGTATTCCAGGTCGCGCTTCCAGAGGGTTTCCGGTGGCTTGACGATGAACATGTTCTCTCGTTCCACGGTATTGCGGGCTTCATCATCAGATATCAGCACTTCATGCAATTTCTCGCCGGGACGGATGCCAATGAACTCAATTTCAACTCCAGGGGCTACCGCCCTGGCAAGATCGATAACTTTCATGCTGGGTATCTTGGGAACGAAGACTTCACCGCCCTCCATCTGGTCGATGCAACCGATGACGAAATGCACACCCTGGGTCAGCGACAGCCAGAAACGGGTCATGCGTTCATCGGTAATGGAAACCTTGCCGCTCTCACGCTGCTTGAGAAAGACCAACACGACCGAACCGCGGCTGCCGACCACGTTCCCGTACCGCACACAGGAATAACGCGTACCTGTGCCGGCTGCGTAGGCGTTGCTCTGCACTACCAGCTTCTCAGCAGCCAGCTTGGTCGCCCCATAAAGATTCACCGGGTTAACGGCCTTATCGGTACTGATGGACATGACTTTCGATACACCCGCATCAAGGGCAGCCTCGATCACATTGCTGGTACCCAGAATATTAGTCTTGATGGCTTCCATCGGGTTGTACTCACAAGCCGGCACCTGTTTGAGGGCTGCGGCATGGACTACGGTATCCACACCATGCATGGCTCGCAGCAGGCGCTCGCGGTCGCGCACGTCACCAATAAAGTAACGCAGGGAAGGATGATCGAAACCAGCCGCACGCATTTCATATTGCTTGAGTTCATCGCGGCTGAAGACGATGATCTTTCTTGGTTGGTATTCGTTCAGCATGATCTCGATGAATTTCCGTCCGAACGAACCGGTACCGCCGGTGACGAGAATAACTTTATCATTCCATTTCATAGTTATTTATCCCATTTAAAAGTTGTGCCGAGAAGTGCAAACAGTTTTTCATTATACGGCCTGTAGTAATCCAGCAGACGTTTTCGAAGCGGAGCAGGCATTCTCTCATAGCCTCCTTGTTTAAAGACCGAAAAATTATCAGGTTCCCAGGCTGGTATCCCAAGGAATGCAACTGCCATGCCATAAACCGAGGCAGGTGAGCTGTATAGCTCCTCACTGGAAAGAATGAGCATCTGTTCCCGCGGGAAGAATTTAAACCACTGTCTGAGTTGTTCAATATACCTACCCCTGGCGAGATATGAATAATGCAGGTATTTGAAGGTCGAATAACGCGGGTTGGCAATGATCTTCTCCGCCTCGCCTGCCAATCGCTCTGGTTCGCACTCGATCGCTTCTTCAAAGGACAGGGGTTCTCTCCCAACTCGCAGCATATGGTTATAGTGTGAATAGGCGCGTTCGACAGGATTGCGCAGCAGCGTAATCAAGCGTACCTGAGGCAATGTCTGGGCAACCCGTTGAGGCGCGGCGGGGTGGAAAATGTAATAGGGTGTGGCTTCACCTGTCACCGCACCGGTTTTCATTTTATATGCCAGGGGAAAATGTGCCCTGTACCACCCCAGGCCTTGTATGTAATGGATATCAAAGAACTTGATCTCTTTTCGAAAAGGCGGACGAACCTGGGGATGTTCTGCCAGGTAATTGAACAACGATGTGGTCCCGCCTTTCATCGTACCAATTACGAGGAAGTCCGGCAGCACACGGAGAGGCGTGGTCAAACGATGGAATACCCACCAGAGGAAGAGCCGTGGATTTTTGCGCAATTTGAACCACTGGCTGGCATTTTTGGGAAGGTCAAGCTCAAGTTCCATTAAGAGGCTCCCGATTTGCGAAAAACTATCATCGGATACTGTCCGTTCTCACCGAAGAAACGTGGGAAACGTTCTTCCAGCCAGAAGACGAGGCGTAACAGGGCTTTCCCTCCCAGCTGCGGGTGGATAAGCCAGCGTATAAAAATGGTGCTGAGACTGCGCCAGGGGTAAATTTCAATCGTCATAATACCGTTCAACTCCTGCCTGAGCCAGTGGGGAGTTAATTTCTCCACATACGTGCCGGCGGGGTCATCTTCGCTCAGCCAGTCCTTTTTTTCCTTGCCAGCATATCCTTTCCTAATCAGGCGGATGAGGCGGATCAAAGGTCTCGCCATGCGCATCAACCGCGGATTATGCCAGCCGTTAACCACCGCTGCGGCATGGCTGGATCCAAGTACCCGATAGAATTCAGTGTAAGCCCGGCGATGATCCTCAAGCGGCAGGTGATGGATCGTATGCAGCGAGACGATCCCATCAAAGGTATCCGGCTTGAAAGGAAGATTGGCGATGTCAGCCACAACGTATAGACCCTTCGCACCCAGGTGTACGCGGGCTTCCTTGAGAGCGGTGATGGAGATGTCAGCGCAGACTCGATAGCGATAACCCTCCGAATAGGTCAGGTATTCAGGGTATTGCACCGGGCCAGAACCCGCATCCAGCAGGAATTTCCCTGTAGGGCTGAGGTGACGCCTGACACGCATGTGGCAGCGGTGAATATATTCGCGCGAGACCGGGCGCAGGTCTTCATAACGGGCGTTCTGATAGAGTCCATTGCCGACCTGTGACCAGCCGATCCGGTCATAAAATTCACGGACTTGTTGTTTCGTGTTCACAGTCATTCTTATATAAGCTCTCAACCCATACCTGTCCAAAAAAAACAACAGGACGTGGATGTGAAGGCTCAATCTTTCCAGGAAAATTCCTCGCCGGCCAGGTTACGGAACGTATCGCCAAATTCCGCCTGCCCTTGCGGGCTAAGCACCCGTTCGAGAGGCCAGAGCTGCAGATCATCCCAGAATCCCATCAGCCGCCACGGAAATGGACGGGCATACTCAAAAAAGAAACGATAGGCGTAATTCCAGGCCCGACCGATCTGGTCCTCATTAAGCCTGTGACCCGGCAGGTTTACCAGGACACGCTCCAAAATGGCAAAGTAATCGTCCCAGGTGTTGGGATCAAATGTGAAACCACGACCGCGGTAGTGGGTCTGCCCGCAGACGACCACCGGGCAGCCATTCATGGCTGCCTCCAAACCGACTGTCGTCGTATAGACCAGGCAGAGGTCGGCGATCTCTATCAGGTCGTAGGTATTGACCTTATCAGCTGCCTCGATCAGATGGATGTGCTCCGGCAGCCCGGGCAAGGCTTCACGGACAACCTCGCCCATGGATCTTGCCGGTACGAGCGTTTCACCGGGATGGACGCGGATCACCAGCTGTACATCGCTCCGCTCTGCGAAGAAACGTACCGTGCGGGCGATCCATTTGCTCATGGTTGAACTGAAGACATGCCTGCCGAGTGTCAGACTGTCGCCCAGGACGTTGGCTGCCAGCATAACGGCAGGGCGGTTATCCAGGCAAAGTGCTTTCCTGGTCTGTCCGCCGCCCTGGGCTGAGACGTACTGCCACAGGCGCTTCGATTTGCCCCAGACCTTTGCGCCCCGGCGGGCGTTCTCCAGGTCTGCCAGTCGCTCGTACATGGCTTCGGTCATGGGAAGATTGCCGCGTGCCTGCACCAGGTAGTCAGTGTCCTGGCGCATGATCGAGGAGTTCTGGGCCAGCCAGATCTGCTCCCGCTGGTCGTTGAACTCAAAGGTGACGACCGGAATATCCAGATAACGGGCGACCCGGAAGACGACCCCCAGTTCCAGGATTAAGCCATTGGGCACGAGCACCACATCTGGTTGGTGTTCCTGCAGCCCGGCAAGAGCGGCACGGGCGGCAAAACTGTTGCGTGACAGCCGCAGGTTGTAAACAGGTCTGTCATCCTTCTCAATGTCCACTTCCTCACGCATCAACGTGTACTGGACATCCCACAGGCTGATCTCGCGCACATCAGCCTCAAGAGGATCTGGGAGAGTACGAACCGGTTTGACGTCAAGGAGCGATATGGGTGTGACCAAAGGGGCAAGTGCCTGCAGGGCATGGCGGGTATGCAGGCTGCGCTGCCGCTGGGTGAAATTGTCGACCTGCTTGTGCCATTCAGAGTAGGGCAGGGTCAACAACGTGGTGTGGTGTCCCAACCCGGCAAGGGCCAACCCGATATACGCCAATTGCTCGATCCAATAATGAAGGGTGGCAAATAACAGAATATCCTTGCCGGGCAATGCAGCCCTCGCATACGGTTTTACCTGGGCACATGCCACTGGCAGGGACTTCCTGAGACGGTCGAGTGAATAATGGTCTTTGCGAGGCCGGTCCTTCTGTCGCAGCAGCCAGTCGATCTCAACTGTGAGCGGCAGTTCTCCCAGCAGGGACTTGAGCGCTTTCCTGTTCAGAACCGTCATTCGATTGCCTCGATCTTCCAATCCAGGCGAGGCCGGATGGGACCCTGGCGTGGTTCCGGCCAGTGTGTGCCGGGCGCGCCGGCAGCATCCACGTTAAAAGCCAGCGCCTGCTCATCCTGGAAATAACGCCGGATGCCGAACGAGCTTGCGTTCACCCCCAAGGCGTAACGGCCTTCATTAAGCAGGTCAGGCGGCAGGATACAGCGGCTGACGAAACGCCCGGCTTTGCGGGAACTGAATTTTTCAAAGAGTCCCGGGTCATCGGTATCAAATGAGGTCAGTACGTATTCTCCACGCATGGTGCTGAGGTAGAAGCCGATACGCAGGCCGGTCACGGGGAGGTCAAGTCTGTATTCCACTTCCAGGGTTACCGGATCGGTCGAACGAACAGTGTCGATCACCATCCCGCGCCGGTCGCGCAGGCGTAATGAGAGGGGATGGAATGGAGCCGAGGAAGCCGGCACCTCATCCACATCCCAGATGCGCTCGCCGGCCTGGGCATGCCCGGAGGAAAGATAGAAGTCCACCGCTGTGGGAGTGGGGGCGCGCATAAGCATCCTACCCTTATCCAGGACAATCGACTCCTGCGTCAGGCGCAGGATGGCTGACATGTTGTGGCTGACGAACAATACTGTCCGCCCCTGTTGAGCGATATCGCCCATCTTACCCAGGCATTTCTTCTGGAACTCGGCATCGCCAACTGCCAGTACCTCGTCCACCACCAGGATCTCGGGTTCGAGGTGCGCTGCAACTGCAAATGCGAGACGCAGATACATACCGGACGAGAATCGTTTTACCGGTGTGTCAATGAACTGCTCGACCTCGGAGAAAGCCACGATCTCGTCGAACTTGCTTTCTATCTCGAGGCGTTTCATGCCCAGGATAGCACCATTAAGGTAGATGTTCTCGCGCCCGGTCAGTTCCGGATGGAAACCGGTACCCACCTCCAGCAGTGAGCCAACCCGCCCCCGGATGGTCACCATTCCCCTGGTCGGTTCGGTGACGCGCGACAGGATCTTGAGCAGCGTGCTCTTGCCAGCCCCATTGCGCCCGATGATGCCCAATACCTGCCCCTCCTCGACATCAAAGGAAACATCCTGGAGCGCCCAGATGAAATTGGGTTGGTCAACCAGCGGAAGTTGTTTGCGGATGGATCGCATCAGGCGGGCAGGCGCGCCAAAGATATCCACGATCCGGTCGCGCAACATTCCATAGCGGAATTTCTGCGGGGCGAGACCGATGCGGTAGCGTTTGCTGATATTTTCGACGTGTATGGCTGTAGTCATCAGATCAAGTCCGCAAAGGTGCGTTCCATGTTACGGAAGTAGAACAGACCAGAGATGAGCACTATCAAAGATATGCCAACCGAGACCGCCAGGGCAGGTCCCAGCACGGTCTTCGCTCCAAGCAGCGCCCAGCGGAAGCCGTTTACAACCCCGGCCATCGGATTTAGCGAATAAACAAGCTGCCATTTTTGTGAGATTACATTGGCCGAATAAGCAACCGGCGTGATGAACAGCCAAAAATTGGTCAGGAATGGCAACGCATAGTTCACATCGCGGTATTTTACGTTGATCGCCGATAGCCACAAGGCAACACCCAGGGCAGTGATGATCGCCAGGAGCATGAATAAGGGCAGGGTCCATATCGCCAGTGTTGGTGTGATCCTGTAATAGACCATCATTCCGATCAGGAGCACGAAGGCGATCGAAAAGTCCACCAGGCCGGCCAGGACGGAGGCGATGGGCAATACCAGGCGCGGGAAGTAGACCTTGCTGACCATGCTCGTGTTGGCTGTCAATGAACGGCTGGCCGTATTGAGGGCGGTTGTGAACAGGCCCCATGGCAGCAAGGCAGTGAATGAGAAGATCGGATAGGGGATGCCTTCGGTGGGGACTTTCGCGACTTTGGTGAACAGGAAGTTGAACACCAGCATGGTCATGACCGGCTGGATGATGGCCCAGGTCGCGCCGAGCAGTGTCTGCTTGTAACGCACCTTCAGGTCGCGCCAGATCATAAAAAAGACCAGTTCGCGATAGACCCACAGGTCGCGCAGGTTGAGCGCTGTCCACCCGGTGGAAGGACGGATGATGATGGTAGGCATGTCGGTCTTGACAACAGCGTTCTGGGTCATGTCATCTCGTGCGATTCTGTCTGTACCATTCGATGGTACGGCTCAAACCCTCTTCGAACGGAACCTGGGCGCGCCAGCCAAAGATTTTCTCGGCGCGCGATACATCCAGGCCACGCCGCGGCTGGCCGTTAGGCTTGCTCGTATCCCAGACCAGTTTGCCTGTAAAACCCGTCAGTCGCACGATCATCTCAGCCAGATCCTTGATGGATATCTCATATCCCGAGCCTAAATTGACAGGTTCCGGTACATTGTATCTTTCGCTGGCTGTCAGAATTCCCTCAGCGGCATCCTCAACGTAAAGGAATTCACGCGTCGGTGAACCATCGCCCCAGACGACCAGTTCCTTCTCACTTTTTTCCTGGGCCTCAATCGACTTGCGGATCAACGCCGGGATGACATGCGAAGACTCGAGATTGAAGTTATCACCCGGTCCGTACAGGTTAACCGGGAGCAGGTAGATGGCGTTGAAGCCATACTGCTGGCGGTATGCCTGCGCCTGTACAAGCAGCATTTTCTTTGCCAGGCCATAGGGTGCATTGGTCTCTTCAGGATAGCCGTTCCAGATATCATCCTCTTTGAATGGCACGGGCGTGAACTTGGGATAAGCGCAGACTGTACCGATGGCGGTGAATTTACCGATACCCCGCTGCCAGGCCTGGTGCATCAGTTCCACTCCCATCATCAGGTTATCGTAAAAGAATTCTGCCGGGTGCTCACGGTTCGCCCCGATTCCGCCGACATGCGCCGCCAGGTGGATGACAACCACCCTGGATGGGTCTGTTCCGCCTCCAAGAGTCAAATCATACAGGCGGCGGATATCATCACGGTCAGTAAGGTCATATTCCTCTATCAGGGGAATATAAATATCGGTTGCACCTCGCTGCCGTAGTTTACGGGTCACGAATTTCCCCAGAAAGCCAGCACCGCCGGTCACGATAACTTTCTTATCTTTCCAATAATTCTCAGGGCTCATGGTATTCTCCTCACTGAACGATGAACTGCGCGTTGCGATAGTGTTCGTCATGTGGATCTCTGATTAGACCGGAATGCAAGGCGTGCAGTACTTCGCGCACACCATCATCCACGGTTAGAGTGGTTCGAAAGCCCAGCTCGCGCTGAACTTTTTCGAACGAGACGGTAATGTCACGCATGTCGCCGCCAAAGGTTAAGTCCTTATAGCTCACGGCCGTCCCGGGCAGATGTTTGAGGACCAATGCCACAATCTCATCTTTAGTGTAGTTACCGTCATCGCTGCCCAGGTTGTAGACCTGCCCGCGTACTTTCCCGTTGGGCATGTCCATGCCGAGCATGATCCCACTCACAACATCTTTTACATGGACGAACGAGCGCGAATAGCCTCGCTGGTAAATGACCAGCTCGCGTTTGGTATAGGCATCCAGCACGAACTGGTTGACGATCAGGTCAAAGCGCGTGCGCGGTGAGACCCCGTACAGCGTCGCGAAGCGGTATATCAAAGGCGCACAGGTGGCATCTTTTTGGCTCAACAGGTATTGTTCGGAAGCGATCTTGGTCTCAGCGTACAGTGATTGTGGATTCAGCGGCGCCTCTTCCGTTACCGGCCTGCCATCCGGTGAGAGGCCATAATTACTGTAGGTGGAGGCGAACACGAATCGCTCCGAGCCCAGGTCGTTCGCCTGCTCGAAAACATGCTGCGTGGCTTCCACGTTGTAGCGCCAGGCAGCCTGCCGGCCGACCGCCTGGCAGGCGGGGAAACCAACAATGGCCGCCAGGTGGACAACCGCCTCGGGAGCAGTCCAGTCCCCGTGCAGGGCGTCACACACGGTGCCAGGTTCGGTCACATCAGCCTTGACAAAGTGGAAGTCAGGGTGGTGTATGAAAGGCAGCAGTGCCTCGCCGCCGAACAGCAGCGAATCCACGACCGTAACCTTATTTCCAGTGCGCAATAATTCGGCAGTCAGCAGGGAACCAATATAGCCGGCTCCGCCTGTTATCAAGACGTGACGGTCTCGCTTCATGCTTCTGCCTCCATGTGCAGGATGACCTTCAAGCCGCGCACTTCCAGCATCGGTGCGTCACCATCCGGTACGATAATGATCCCCTGTTCCAGGCAGGTGAGCTTGCAAATGTCGACCACATCCCCTTCACCAGAAATTCGGACGTGGTTAATGCCAGCCTGGCGTAAACTGGCGAGATGTTCCTGCACCCGCTGGCGTGTTTTGCGGTACAGGTCAAACGAGCGCTCAATATAGTCGACTGTCAGGCGGGCACGCAGGGCAATGCCTTCGGGTGTGATGATATAGCGTAATTTACGCCGTTCAGCCCGCTTGACCTTGACGTAACCTTTGGCGATCAGGCGCTTGATGTGCCAGTTGACCGTTCCAACCGCCACACCCAGTTGGGTGGCGAGGGTCGCCTGTGACACGTCCGGGTCGTGTTCGATTTGTTCGAGCAGGGAGAGCTCGCGGGCAGTATCGTTGGATGTTTCCATAGGCAATTCAAAATTCAGTGACTGAATTATAACCCCAGAATGAGGTGAGTCAAGGGGCATTTTTTTGACCAGGCTATGCTTTCCAATCCCCGCTTTGTAGCGTAAAATGAAGTCTCCAAACCGATACCGATGGACAGAACATCATCCTCCCTGTCTGACCTGACCGACCCAACCGCCCTGGCTTATCGCCATCGACGCATCGCCCATTGGGATGCGATCGCGCGTAAACGCGATGCCTGGCGCGGCTGGGGCGGCGCCTATCACCGCCGCCTGGCGGAGATATACCGCTTCCTGATCAGCCTGGGACGGCGCGTACTGGAAGTCGGCTGCGGAACGGGGGAACTGCTGGCTGCAGTCCAGCCGGCGCATGGCGTGGGCGTGGACTTCTCAGCCGAGATGGTACGGCGGGCCCTCCAGCGGCACCCAGGACTGCACTTTATCCAGGCGGATGTGCACGACCTCTCCAGCCT
>Ga0315285_10000262_pt1 | contig 53338 bp, 49 predicted proteins | sample YL17G09_36_MG_FD_203698 | JGI IMG/M metagenome (GOLD analysis project Ga0315285, IMG submission 203698) | Sediment microbial communities from Yellowstone Lake, YNP, Wyoming, USA - YL17G09_36 | ecosystem: Environmental > Aquatic > Freshwater > Lake > Sediment | place: USA: Wyoming | collected... | reverse complement strand
GGGCTAACGCACGAACAGTGTTTTGGTAGCGACGACGATAAGAACTCGCTAACAAATATACTATGGGAAGATGTGCCTGGGGTTTGCACAAAGAAACCTATTGACTTTGCGTGGTCGCTCGTAGAAGGCTACACAGAGGAAAAGAATGAAGTGTTTAGGTTAGAGGGTAGACTAGGCAAATACTACGAAAAAGATGGGTTATTTGTTTATCACGCCCCAGGTCAAATGACCGCCCGCGAGGTTATGCAGTATGTGGGCACCGAAATATTCCGTAGGATGTATAGGAATGTCTGGGTAGATTCGACCATTAGGCAGGTTTACGCAGAAGATTCCTTGTTTGCTATTATTGCAGATGTTCGCTTTCCGAATGAGGTTAGGGGAGTTAAGGATGCTGGTGGTAAGGTAATCAGATTTACCAGGAATCCGTTCAACGATATGCACGATAGCGAGACAGCTCTAGATAAGGATAACTTCGACTGGAGTGAGTTTGATGTTGTTATCGACAATCAAGATATGACTATTAATGAACAAAATGCCGCAACACTTAAGGTAATCACAGAGTGGGGTTGGGCAATAGATGAAGATGTGGACTTAAATGAAACCCCTAGCGAGTAATCGAATGATAATTACGTACTTCAGAAGTTCTAGTTATAATGCCCATGATGACTGTCCGCAGAGATATTACATGGAGTATAATCTAGGATGGAAAGGCCCAAGCGGTCTTAAGGCCGATAGAGGTACAATAGTCCATAAGGTGCTTGAAATATTGGCAATTGCCAAGAAGGCACAGCAAGACAAGAAGAAAACATTTGTTGATGACTACATCGGCAAGGTTACTTTGTCTAAGATGGCACCGATTGATACGATTACAGAGCAAGTTTTTGGATACTATACCAATCTAGTAAACCACCATAACTGGTCTGAAAAAGACCTTAAGATATGCCAGGAACTAGTTCAAACAGCCATCACACTTAACGATGGAATGTTTAACCCTCTAAAGAGGGATGTGGTAGCTCCAGAACTTCACTTCGACTTTCAGATTAATGAGCCGTGGGCGAAGTATGAGTATCAAATGCCAGACGGTACTCAGCTAGATGGTCAGCTTGCCATTAAGGGTACAATCGACTTAATCACAAAGGTAGATGATAGTGTCTACGAGGTTGTTGACTGGAAGACCGGCAAGAGACTTAACTGGGCGACTGGTGAAGAAAAGACGTATGAGAAGCTACAGGATGACCCACAGCTTAGGATGTATCACTACGCCCTATCTAAAGTCTATCCAGATATTGACCAGATAATGGTTACTATCTTCTTTATCGCCGATGGTGGTCCGTTCACTATTTGCTATACGAAGGATGACCTACCTAAGACAGAACAGATGCTTAGGGAGAAGTTCGACATTATTAGGGCGACTCAGGTTCCTCAGTTGAATAGGTCTTGGAAGTGTACAAAACTTTGCCCGTTTGGCAAGGGTACGTTTGACGGCACAGACAAGAAGGTTATCACCGAATTCCGTAATGGTCAAGTTACCAGATATGGCGCTCCTATGACGATGTGCGAACAGATTCGTTTCGAGATTCAAAGGAAGGGAATGGACAAGACTACCAAAGAGTACCTTGCTCCAGGTCACGATGTTGGCTATTATAAAGCGCCAGGAGGAGTAGAATGAAAGACAAGCACGTTCAATGTAGGCTTAGAAAACCCATTACAGGCGAAGCGTATAAGGAACAGGTTTCCTTTATACCAGAGAAGTATGCGTCTGTAGGAAGGGTATTAAAACTCAGGAATTGTCTTGAGGAATGGGAAGATGGTTGGGTTGTAGAGGATACATATGTTGTTATGCCTAGCGACCTAGTTGTTCAAAACAGCCATGCGTGGACAAAACAGAGAAAGACATCAGATATATGAATAGGTATGTTCCCCTTCATGTTCATTCGCACTACTCATTGCTCGATGGCCTAAATAAAAGTCCGCAGATAGCTGAGAGGATTTCCGAGCTTGAATTAGATGGCTGTGCCCTGACTGAACACGGCAACATAACTTCTTCCGTTCAACACATCCAGGCGATGGAAAAGAAGAAGCTTAAGCCGATTGTGGGCTGTGAACTGTATCTATCAAACCAGTCGTCGTTTGTTAAGGAAGCGTCTAATCGTAAGTTGTTCCATCAGGTGGTTCTAGCCAAGAATAAAGCTGGCTGGAAAAATCTGATTAAGATGACATCTGAAAGTAACAATCCAGACAGGCTGTACTACCGTCCTCGTCTTGACTACAAGTATTTTGAAGAGAACAAGCCGGATGGTATCATAACATTCAGCGGTCACCTTGGTTCTAGACTATCAAACGTCGCACAGAAGGAAGGTGTAGATGCCGCTGTTAAGGAAGCTGAGTATCTAAGAGAGTTGTTCGGTAAGGACAACTTCTTTATTGAAGTGCAGCTTATCGACTCCTTACTGAATGATGACGCTAGAATTGTGGGCGACCAAATGAGGGAAGTCGCAAAGAGAACAGGAATACCACCTGTGGCTACTGCCGACTCCCACTATTGTCGTAAAGAGGATGCTGAGGACCAGAGAGTATTGTTGTGTACTAATCTACGTACAACACTAGCTAAGATTCAGAAGTCCTTTGATGACGATGAAGAGGTTGGCCTATCTTGCTTCTTCAAATCGAACAACTTCCATATTCCTTCTCATGAGGAAATGGCACAGTTCCATACCACCGAGGAGCTTGTTAATACTAGGCTTATTTCGGCGATGTGCGAACAGTATAACGTGCTTGGAAAACCCATTCTACCCCCATTCGATTGCCCGAACGGCATGAAGCCAGACGAGTATTTGAGGCATCTATGTAGGCAGGGTTGGGTAAAGAAGATTCAGAGTAAGGTTGATAGCAACGAGCATAATACGTACGCAGAGAGAGTTAAGTATGAACTAGGGGTTCTACAGGGTGCTGACCTATCTAGCTACTTCCTAATCATTCAGGATATTATCCAGTTTGCTAGGAACAACAGTTGGATGGTTGGCCCAGGTCGTGGTAGTGCCGCCGGTTGCTTAGTATCCTATTTGATTAGCATCACAGCAATCGACCCTATTAAGTATGGTCTTATCTTCGAGAGATTCTACAACGCCGGTCGTAATACCGCCGAAAGAGTTTCGTATCCTGATATTGACGTTGACTTGCCAGTTAATAAGAGAGAGCAAATCATCGACTATATTCGTCAAAAGTATGGTCACGATAAAGTCTCTCAAATGGCTACGTTTCAAACGATGAAGGGTCGCGGTGCATTTAAAGATGTATGTCGTGCCCACGGTTCTATCTCATTTGAAGAAATGGGTGAGATTACTCAGCACATTCCAGATGAAGCTAGAATCGCCGATGAACTACAGGAAATGAAAGAGGAGACAGGTGAATCCTCAATCATTCGTTGGGCTCTAGAAAATAACGCTGATAAGCTAAAACAGTGGTGTTACATAGATTCCAAGGGTAACCTACAAGGAACTCTATCAAAGAGATTCGAGCAGGCTATTAGATTAGAAGGTACTAAGACCGCACAGAGCAAACACGCCTCTGGTATAGTTATAGCCCCTTCTGCTCTGAGTGAAATATGCCCGATGGTTCTTGACAGTAAGAGTAAGGACAAGTCACTTATTGCCGGTATGGAGATGGCAGACTTAGAAGCTCTTGGTATTATCAAGCTAGATATTCTAGGTCTAAACATGTTAGATAAGGTCATGGGTATTCAACAGATACTTGAGTGTGGCGACATACATGATTAGTTTTTGTACCCTTGAAATAGGCGATAGATTTATCTATGCTGGTGTAACGTGGGTGGTAACAGAACTTGTTAGGGTTGGTAACTGTGGTTGCATATCACACTCCAACGCTAATCAAGAAGTGGAAACTAACATAGCGGCCCTATTTAACTGTGATTACGAGGTTGAGAAACTATGACGACTAAAGCAGAAGAGTTTCAAAAGCTCAATAGACTAATCCTAAAAAGCCTTGAGGGGTTAAGGATTCAGATGGGTGCCAGCAACGTAGTTTTAGGACACGGTCCTATTAACGCTAAGATAATGATGATAGGGGAGGCCCCAGGAGAGAACGAGGATATTGAAAACATGCCATTTGTTGGGCGTGCTGGAGATTTGCTCGACAAGCTTTTAATAGAGGGTCAACTACTATCTCGTAATAGATGTTATCTAACTAATCTTGTTAAGTGTCGCCCGGTAGGTGAGCCGAGGGGCAACTATAAGAATAGGCCACCCTCAAAAGAAGAGATAGCTATATGTAAGCCGTTTCTTTGGAAAGAGATGAAACTGCTTAATCCAAATGCCATAATAACACTTGGTAAGGTTCCAACGCAACTTTTACTAGATGGTCATAACGAGAACTTCAAGAAAAAAAAGCCTATGGATGAACTTGTCGGCACGGCGTTTGACGTTCCGTATCTTCGTGCTAAAATAATCCCAGCGTGGAACCCCTCGTTTTTACTTAGGGGTAATGCCTATTACATTAATAAGACAGTCAGTGCTTTTAGATTGGCGAGCATATGGACACACACATAAGATGGATTAAGGGAACAGACCTTGATACTGTACATAGAATTGATTTCGAGGTAAACGATTACCCAAGCTCAGAGCTTAGAGAAATCATGAAGCAACAGAATACGGTTTGTTTAGTTGCGGCATCAGATAATGATGATGATATTGTACGTGGGTTTATCATATATAGGTTCTTGGAGCCCGTGTTTGACATACTCCATTTAGCTGTAGATGGCGACTGTTGGAAGCAGGGTGTCGGCACAGCCCTATTGAACAAAATCAAAGATAAGGTGTCGATAAACACAACTAGGGAAATACGAATAACAATAACAGAGAGTAACTTAAGGGCCGCAAGGTTTCTTAAGAACAGAGGGTTTGTTTCACAGTTTGTCCACAAAGACTATTTTGAAACTGGTGTTGACGGTTATACAATGATATGGAGAAAGCCATGACGTTTGATGAGTATACAAAAGTTGCCTTGAGTACATCTATTAACTTGAATAAAAATGACTATACATATCCAGTTCTTGGGTTGTGTGGAGAAACAGGTGAGGTAGCTGAAAAGATTAAGAAGGTAATTAGAGACAAGGGTGGTGTCTTTACCGAAGACGATAAGAAAGCTATAGCGACAGAGCTATCTGACGTACTATGGTATATTAATCGTTTTGCGTGGGGGCTAGGTTATACGCTAGAAGAAATAGCCGACCTTAACGTAAAGAAGCTATTAGACAGACAGGCCCGTGGCGTTCTCGCCGGAAGTGGAGATAATAGGTAATGAATTTCAAAACCATCGTTGTTTTTGATACTGAAACCACTGGTGTAAATCCAGAAGAGTGTAGTGCGGTTCAGCTAGCTGCTATAGCTATTGACCCAAGAAACCTAACAATCATTCCTGGGTCAGAGCTTAATTTGTTCATGCGTCCAGACCCGATTACGATTAACCAGTCAACCCTTGAGTGGCACGCAAGAAGACTTAAGATGGAACCAGAACAGGTTCTTGATATGTGGTCTAAGTATCCAGACCCAAGGGTTATATGGCCTGAATTCTTGAAGTATCTAAGGGTACATCACACAAAGCAAGATAGACAGACTATGCACAGTGCGCCCATTCGTGCTGGTTGTAACATCGAAAAGTTTGATATGCCAATCGTAAGTAGGTATCACGAAAAGTTTGGTGACGGCAAGGCTCTATTTTCTCCAAGAGATAAGATAGACTTGTTGGATGTGTTCTTCATGTGGTTTGAGAATAGCGCTGATATAACAAGCTACGCTATGGACAACATGAGAGATTTCTTTGGTATGTCGAAAGACAACGCCCACGATGCTCTACAAGACGTTAAGGACTCAGCGGAAATGATAATCAGATTCATGAAGCTACACAGGAAGACTGCGGAAAAGGTAACATTTAAAGGGGCGTTCTCAAAGTGAAGACTTTAAACTATTCGTGTGGTTGCTCGTTTGATGTTTTGAATGAAAACGAGACTATGACTAGAATTGCGTTTGACCCTCAGGCTATTCTTGAGAGCGAACACACCTGTCAAAAAACTTGGGACTATATCAGCAGCGGTAGAACTAAAGGGGTGTTCCAGTTGGAAAGCCCATTAGGTCGCTCGTTGTCTAAGAAGCTAGCCCCACAAAACATTGAACATCTTTCTGCATTGATGGCAATCATGAGGCCGGGAACAATGGAGTCAATGATTGGCAACAAGTCAGTTACACAACACTACATAGATAGAAAGCATGGTAGAGAACAAGTTGAATATTATCATCCGTCTCTTGAACCTGCTCTTAGAGGAACGTATGGATTGTTAGTATATCAAGAGCAAGCTATGCAAATAGTTAAGGATATTGCTGGTTTCAATCTAATGGAAGCCGATACTCTCCGTAAAGCTATTGGTAAAAAGAAGCCAGAAGAAATGGCTAAGGTTAAGACTATGTTCCTTATTAAGAGTAAAGAACTTGGTATTGTTACCGAGGAAGAGGCCCAAGAGATATTTGGTTGGATTGAGAAGTCTCAAAGATACTCCTTCAATAAGAGCCATAGCGTCTCGTATGCTTTTAACGGATACTTATCCGCCTACTGTAAGGCCCACTTCCAAAGGCCGTTCTTCACATCTTACCTATACAACTCAAAAGAAAAGGCTAAGCAAAGCTCGGAAGTTAATGAGTTGGTAAACGATGCTAGAACCTGTAACGTGGTAATCTGCGTGCCAGACTTTAGAAGAATCATTACTGCTTCCACGATAGAGAACCTTAATCCCGCTATGCACTTTATGCTTAGAGAGAAAGTTATCTATGCTGGGTTCAGCGATATTCTTGGTATCGGCGAGGCCGCTATAGACAAGCTGCTTAAGTTGATACCAGGGGTTGAGACGCTTTTGGGCAAGCCATATACAGACTGGACTTGGTTAGAGTTCTTACTTTTCTGCTCTACGAAAATGACAATGCCCGTCGTAACAGCGATGGTGGAAGCTGGCTGTTTTGATTATACCGGGAAGACTAGAACAGAGCTATTGTATAACTACAACGCTTTGAAGAAGCTTACCGATAAAGAAACAGAGTACATTAAGAAGATGTATGTAGCATTTGCCAACGACATAACCGAAACTACTAGCTTATCTATCCTGCTCAAGCAAATGGTTCAAGAAGGCACGGGCAGAGGAAAGGGTATATCTAACAAGAATAGGTTGACCTTGGTGGGCGACATTGTAACAACACTGGAAAACCCACCCATTAGTCTTGCAGATTCGCCAGATTGGATTGCCGGTATTGAACAGTCGTTACTTGGTATTTCTCTTACCTGTACAAAGGTAGACGGTAGGGATACTAGTGCCGCCAACTGTACGTGTAGGGAGTTTAGAGAAGGGGCGACCTTCAATGGTTACTCTATTATTGCCGCTCAGATTGTAAATATCAACGAGATTAAGACAAAGAACGGTAAAGACCCAGGCCAGAAGATGGCATTTATTACAATATCGGATACTACAGGTTCACTTGATAATGTAGTAGCATTTCCAGAGACATGGAAAGAATGTAAAGGATTGTTGGTAAGTGGTAACATTGTGTTAGTGGGAGGTGAAAAGGGTAAGGATAACAGCTTAATAGTGAAAAAGGTATGGCAAATTTAGCGCGGCTTGCCGCTGGCAAAATCGTCGCTATAATACAAACGGTTTAAGATACACTTTTGTTTTTTGGAGAAATTTGATTATGAACAAGTACATTGTGACAGGTAATCTTACACGCGACCCCGAAGCTAAGGTTTTGGACTCAAACGGTAAGAAGGTAACAGTAACCAATTTTACTATCGCCTCTTCCCGTCCTTTCAAGCGTAAGGATGGAACACCAGACCAGGAAACGCTCTTTATTGATGCGGAAGCCTGGGATACTGGCGCTGAGACTATCGCTAAGTATTTCACTAAGGGCTCAAAGATTCTTGCCGAAGGTTCACTCAGAAATGAGAACTGGGTTGACAAGGATGGTGGAAAGAGAAGCAAGATTAAGCTTCGCGTAAGCCATTTCGAGTTCTTCTCCACAAAGGGTGACTCCACAAGGGTTGCTGTTAATGGAGCAGAGGGTGAAGGCGAACCAGACTCAGTTGCCGCTGATGTTGGAGCCGAGGAACCAACTCCGTTCTAAATGACTGTCAATAATAACGAAATAGAAACCAGGCTCATATTGCAAAATATGGGCCTGGTTATTTCTATAGCTAACAACTTTCGCCCTACATCTAAGCAAGAACTAGAAGAGTATGTTCAAGCTGGTAGGATAGGGTTATTAGAAGCTATTCGTAGTTATGATAATAGTAAAGCTGCACTGTCTACATGGGCATATCAGCATGTTAAATGGGAAATAATGAGATACATAGATAAGAATAAGGGCAACCTTGATTCTCGTCTGTCTGACATTAAAATACCTATAGTAGCTCCCGAAAAGAGTGATTTCTCAGAATACCTTCCAGACTATCTATCTAGCGAGGAGGTCGAGATAATAATGCTCAGAAGGGCTGGCTACACCCTAAAACAAATAGGGGAAATGCTAAGTCTCAATACGTATGCCATCGGCAAAACGATAAAATCCGCAGTAGAAAAAATCAGGATAGCAAACAAAGATGACTAAGAAAAGAAGAATACTAATGGTAAGCGAAGCTAGCTATACCCTTAGTGGCTATGGAATCTATTCACAACAAATACTGTCTAGACTACATAAGAGCGGCAAGTATCACGTTGCTGAGTTTGCTAGTTATGCTGCCGTAGAAGACCCAAGGGATAAGCAACCTTGGAGAGTTTATCCTAACGGCCTATCTGCGCAAGGTGGTAATGACCCTCGCATCAAACAGCTTAATTCTGCTCAGGTAAACCAGTTTGGTGCTTGGAGATTTGAGCAGGTTCTATTAGATTTCAAACCTGATATTGTGTTCGATATTCGTGACCCTTGGATGTTCACATATCAGAACCTATCTCCTCTTAGAAGGTTCTTTAACTGGGCTGTAATGCCAACAGTTGACTCTATGCCACAACAAGACGAGTGGATGCAACACTTTGCTGATGCAGATGGTGTTTTCACGTATAGCGACTGGGGCCTAGATATTCTTAAGAATCAGGGTGGTGGCAAGATAAAGCTTATTAGTTCAGCCCCGCCAGCTATCAACCTAAATGAGTTCAAGCCAATCCTTAATACCGCAGAGCATAAAAGGAAGTTCTTTGGTAGGGACGACATTAATGTCATTGGCACAGTTATGCGTAATCAGCGCAGAAAGCTGTATCCAGACCTATTAGTTGCCTTCTCTAAGTTTCTAGAACTATGTAAGGAAAATGGTAGGGACGACCTAGCAGCTAAAACATATCTATACTTCCATACATCATATCCAGAAGTTGCTGGTTGTTGGAACATTCCAAGACTATTGAAAGAAACAGGACTTGCCAGTAAGGTGTTCTTCACCTACATCTGTAAGAACTGCGGTCATGTATTCGCTTCAAACTTCCAAGATGCCAGAACAGTATGTACAAGGTGTCAACACGCCGCCGCTGTTCTTCCTAGTGTTAGCTATGGTCTATCAACCCCTCAGCTAAACGATGTGTATAACCTATTCGATGCTTATGTGCAATATGCGGTATGTGAAGGATTTGGTATGCCACAGGTTGAAGCTGCCGGTGCGGGTGTTCCTGTATTCTCAACAGACTATAGCGCTATGACAGACGTAGTTCGTAAGCTAAACGGAACGCCAATTAAGGTAGCCAGGATGTTTAGGTCACCAGAAGAAGATGCTTGGAAGGCCCTACCTGATAATGACGATTGTGCAGATAAGCTATTTAAGTTCTTCTCTCAGTCTGTATCGGCCAGAAAGAGAAAGGGTATGGAGGCCAGGAAGGCTGTCGAACAACATTATACATGGGATAAGACATATAAATTATGGGAAAGCTACTTTGATACAGTAGAGCTTACTGGTCTTCAAGGTAAATGGGATGCTCCTCCACAATTCTTACGTCCTAATGCTAATCCACAAGATGCGCCAACAGATGTTCCAAACGAAGACTATGTTGATTGGTGTCTAGCTAATCTATATGGTAGTAGCGAGCATGTTAATACGTTGATGTCTATGGATATGGTTAGGGCTCTAAACTATGAACTAGCTGTACAGACCGGCGCTGCTCCTGTAGCTTATAGTAGACAGCACGTAGTAGACAAAATTCAAAGTATGGTAGTAAACCATAATCAGTGTGAAGAAGTCAGATGTGGGTTTGCCCAGGTTCCGCCGCAAGATTGGATTGAATATGCTAATAGGAGGCCAGTATGAAAATACTCTACGTAGGACCATATAGACAAAATGACGGTTGGGGTCTGGCCTCTAGAGATTTAGCTATGGCTCTATCTAAGAGTGTTCACGAAGTAGCCGCGCGTCCACTATATATGACAAGCAGCAACATAACTAGAACTATACCAGAAGAAGTAAAGAAGCTGGAAGAAAATTCGTTTCCAGACTATGACGTTGTTATTCAGCATACATTTCCGGTACTGTTTGACTACAATGGTAAGTTCAATAAAAACGTAGGCTCCTTCTTCTCTGAGACAAACCATCTAGAGTACACTCCGTGGCCTAGACACTGTAATCTTATGGATGAGATTTGGGTAACATCAGAAGCAGAAAGACAACACCTTAAAACTAGCTTAGTTACTAAGCCAATCAAAAAGGTTAATATGCCTATTGATGTTAGTAAGTTTGAAAAAACCTATCCGAAGTTTAAACTTCCAACCGAAGGTAAGACGTTTAACTTCTACTTTATTGGAGAGTGGATAGAGAGAAAGAATATACCGGCGCTATTGCTAGCGTTCCATCTTGAGTTTGGTAGACAAGAACCAGTAAACCTAGTGTTGAAAACTGGTATTCAAGGTCTTGATGCTAATAACTCTAGACAGCGTATAGAGCAAGATATTATGTCTCTTAAGCAGTCGTTTGGTATCTATAATCAAATAGAAGCGTATAAGCCAGAAATGCTTATTACAGACTATTTGCCAGACGATATGCTATATGGTCTACACGCCGCATGTGACTGTCTTGTTATGCCGTCTCGCGGAGAAGCTTGGTGCCGCCCAGCTATTGATGCTCTTGGATTTGGAAAAACACCGATAGTAACAGATGGTACGGGTATGAATGAGTTTGTCAACAACGACAACGGATGGTTAGTTAGCTCTACAGAGTCTCCTGTGTTGTGTCTAGAGAGGCGTGTGGAATACCTAAACAAAGCCCGTGAGACTTGGAACAACATAGAAATTATCGCCCTACGTAAAGCTATGAGGGAAGCCTATGAGAATAAGAACGAGCGTAAAGTAAAAGCGGCCCAGGGCGTGCAAGATGCTTACAACTATTCCTACGACAAGATAGCGGAACAAATCAATGAATCCTGTTAGAAACATAATCCAAAAAGCTATCCGTAAAAGTGGAGAGCCATACAACATCCTAATGCCTGGATTTGACGGGTTCTTTGAGAATATGGTTAGTAGGACTGGTAACAATGTATATGTGCTTCCTGCAAATAGTAGGTACGAATGGCAGATTGGTCTTCCACCTAAAAACAGAGAATGTATCGTTTTAAGAGATATGGAGAATGTTCCAATCGACCTTGCTATAGATTTTGTTCTATGTAATGATAGGACTATTCAGTATGATATGTGTATTAAGATGGCGCACGCAATGCACATCCCGCTTATTATGTTTGAACACTTTGACTCGATAACTAGGATTAAGCCGGACCAGCTTGGTTTAATAGCTAGAGCCCAACCATACGACCTACATCTATCTGCTTCAAAACTTATAGCTAAAAGCTGGAACATTGAAGACTCTACCGTTATTGGATATGGTATACACGAATATCCAACAATAACAGAGAAGGATGAGGATTTGGTTCTAATGGTTGGTGAGTACGGTGATACTGACCTACAAATAGTTGGTGCCCTAGTTAATGCTATTCCTAATCTTAGAATCATCGGAAACAACAAGGGTATGACAGAGAACATTAGGAATCAATATGAAATAGATGACCTAATCAAGAAGGCTAGTATATTCATCAACTTCTCAACAGAAGGAAGAATAAAACCACAGCTACTACAGGCTATGGCAAACAGGTGCGCAATTGTAAGTAACAACCTTCCTATTCTCGGCGAAATCTTAAACAAAGACAACTCGATACTATGTACGTCTGTTGACCAGTTCACAAGAGGGGTTGCAAAACTTAATGCCGATAGTGCGTTTAGAACTAAGTTAGCCGAAAAAGGAAGGCTTGCTTCAGAGTATCTTAATATAGAAACATTTTCATCCAAGCTTAACGAAGCATTAGATAAACTATCAACAAAGGTATATACGAGGTAATAATGAGAGTTTTTATTAAAGCTACAGAACAACATGATAGTGACGTATCTGATGTTTGTTGCATGTTGGCTGAGCTAGAAGATAAGGTTGGTCCTGCAACAGCTACACACATAGTGTGTGAAAGTGCCCTAGATAATGAGGTAGATAGAACTGCCGGTCTACAAAAAATTCTAAGTAGACTTCGTTATGGTGGTAAACTTGTTATTACTGGTATAGACATTGAAGAAATATCTAGAGAGTTTACAGTAAGAACCATTAACGAACAACAGGCTCAATCTCTATTATATGGAGGTAGACGTTCAGCTTCAACTATTGGCCTTGTGGTTCAAGAGCTTATAAACAATGGTCTAACAATAGTAAACTCTAGACTAAAAGATTTTCATTACTACGTTCTAGCGGAGAGAAATGTTAAACCCAAGAACAATATGTAGAGACTGTATCTTCGCTAAATACGAAGGCAATACTCAAATAGACTGCTCCCTAAACAAACTAGAGCAACTTGCATCTGTCGGCGCTAATATCCTTGAGGTAATAGATGAGACTGAAAAAGAGTTCTATGTTATAGATGGTATATTCTGTATGTGGTGTAGAAATCCAGAATGGGCTAAATCCCATAAGACTTCTGAATGGCTAAGCGACATAGAGAAGGAAATGAGGATTCTTTATCAAGTTATTATATGGGCGAACGACAATATAGATGACCTTAGAAAGACTGTTGAGAGTGCCGTTAATCAAACGGTTCCGCCAAAGCACATAACAGTAATTCGTCCTCCGCGTTGCAAGTTACAGCCGCCTAATATAATATCCGTATTAAACGAAGTCTGTGTTCTTGAAGACGGTACTCCGATACAATGGAGAAACCAAAACTGTATTGATAATATAGAAGATACAAGCTTGACAGTTGATGACCTGCTTGAGTTTGTTGGGCTTCCATATTATGGTATATTCAATGCCGGCTACGAAATACACCCTAGGCTATTTGAGGTTCTAGGAAACAAGATAAACAACGAAATGTTCAAGTTTGCCGTTATAGAACCTGATAAGGATGGGAATGGATACATAGCCTCAACATCAATACACAAGTTCTATGTTGGAAATGTAGAGAAACCACTACTAGAGAAAATAAGAGACGACGAATGTTACCAAATGATATATCCGATAGAGAAGCTGTTGCATTCTTGCCAAGAGTAACTATTCTGGTAGCAAGTGCAAACGAAGCGATAGTAAAAACGGCGTTTGACCAAGACTATGCAAAGAAGCAAGTAATTTCTTTACCTAGCTCATTAGATGATTTGATTGTACCAAAAACAGTAAGTAGGTTCTATAATGAATCTATTGCTCTAAGTAAGCATCTTACTGATATATACTTCTTTCTTAATGATAGTGCTTGGTTTTCAGACAATGAAGGGGTATCGCGCGTTGTAGAGAAGTTCCTATTAGAAGATATGAACTATGCTGTTATCTACACAGACTCTTTTAGAGTAGAACAAGGATATTTGTCTAATGAGTACCTACCCTCGTTTACCCCGAATCTTTTTGCAGGTAATCAGCTAGTCAACAATCCTATTGCTGTGCAGGCGGCGGCTTTAAATGAGAGCCCATTTAACGAAGGAATAGATACGCTGTGCTTCTTTGACATAATGAGAAAGACAGCTAGAGTAACTATGCTTTGCCATCTACCAGAACCTATCTTCACGATTAAAAGAGAGGCATTTGACATAAACAAAGAGATGACAATCCTTAATAATGAATAGAGCTGTTAGAAACGTAAATCCAGTTAAACCTGGAAGAAAATCCAAGATTAGCGTAATACTGCTATCAGCCGGTGAGGCGAGTAGGATGAAGTCTCACGGCCCAAGGTCACTAATAAAAGTGGCAGACGATACTAATCTAATTAAGTATCAATCAGATACTATAGTCTCAGCAATACCAAACAATGAGATTATTTTAGTATGTGGTTGTGAAGCAGACCGCGTTATGAATCATGCGCCAGCCAGTATCATATGCGTAGAGAACGAAAGGTTCGACTCAACGAATATTGTAAGAAGCATGGCAATTGGTCTTAGGGCCGCTACATCTGACAAGATTCTATTTATGTATGGCGACCTCATTTTCAATCACGACACTCTTAAAAATGCTAAGTTTGAAGAGTCATCTGTCTTTATAGATAAGGAAGACTTCTTTGATAAGAGTGGAGTCGGATGTACGATTAATGAGAAAAACAATGTAGAACACATGCTTTATGGACTTCCTAATCTATGGGCTCAGATGGTATTCTTAACTGGAAGAGAACTCTCTATCTTTAAGAACATAGTCTGGAACAGAGAGAAAGAGAAGCTATTTGGGTTTGAGGTACTCAACGAGCTTATTGATAGGCGAGGCACGTTAAAGGCCCAGTCTCCCAAGAACATGAAGGTAGCGGATATAGACTGTACTAAGGACTTACTCAACATTAAGAAGATACTATGAAGATAATACTTTCACACTCACAAAATGATTTGTTTCAGGGCTTTGGCGCTACTTTCTTTGCTATGGGCGAACAGACTACGTTCTGGGAAAAGGGAAGCAAACCTACGCTTGATATGTTAGAAGAAATACAGCCAGACATTGTTATTCTACATGATTATGAAGTAGATGAAACGGCGGTTATTGGTGCGCAGGACTATAGCCAAACAAAGTTCGTCGTAGTTGGTCATAACTTTAGGGATGACTTCAAACCTGCTTTGGTTTGCGTAGATAAAGAGACTGAGAATGCAAACCCAACAATGGTATGTCGCCCCGCCGCTAATCTAGCTAAGTATTGCTCTGGTAAAAAACTTGAAGAACATGCGTCAGACCTATTCTTTCTTTCTGATTTCGATACGTCTGGAAGTATAATTCCAAACATTCTAACTACACTCGACAAGCATAGAATTAGAGTGGTGGGTGATTTCCCTATTCCAATTCCTCAATATGTTGGAAGAGACAATCTAGCAACAATAAACAATCTTATTGCATCTACAAAAATTGCTATTGACTTTACAGGAAAGCACCATCTAGACTATGCCATAAATAAGGTGTTCTGTCTAAGCTCAGAAGAGAATGATGTAGTTACGTCGTTTGGGCTTGAAGATTATGAGTCTCAGGTCTTTAAGTATCTGGATGTTGAAAAGCTTAGAAGCAAAGAAGTTAAGAAAGCCTATAAGAAGGTTTTAGATACATCAGCCACATACTTTCATAGGGCTGAAGAGTTGTTTATTAAACTAGGTAACAAAGAGGCCGCAGCTAAGGCCATAGCCAAAATGGAATACATACTCGATGTCAATGATAAAATCAAGCATTCTAGTTAGAAATCTAGACATAGCACAGCTATCTGTTTCTCTCATCAAGTCTGTAAATAGACTGTTGGCCGAGAATCCGTATATGGACACTATAGTATACTACCAGCATTGGGGTAGACTTCCAATACCTCCTCGCTTTGGAATGCTTATGGAGCGCGAAGTATGGGGCTCTAGCGGTGCCTGTATTGCTACTGACCTTAAGACAGCCGAAAAACTAGGAAGGTGTCCTGGTGACCTTAAGAAGTTTTTCTACGTATGGAACCTAGAGTGGCTTCAGTACGGGGGCGACTATACAACCATAAACAACATATACCAGAATCCAGAAATAGAGTTAGTAGCTAGGTCAGAATACCATGCTGAAATTATAGAGAAAGTATGGAAGAAACCAGCCTACATTATGAATGATTTCGACCCAGAAGTTCTAAAGAAGATTTTATATGACAGTCAACTATGATGATATGAGCAGAGAGCAGAGGCTCACGATGTTTAAGGTTGAACATCACAAAGAGGGGAAAAGCATACTAGAGCTTGCTAATGCTTATGGTACGTATCCTAATAAGCTCAGAAGAGATGCTAAATCACTTGGCGTTGAAATACGCAATAAGAGCGAGGCACAGAAAAAGGCACTTGAACTTGGTAAGGCAAGCCACCCGACAGAAGGAAAAGAAAGGTCTGCTGAGACAAAGGTTAAGATAAGCGATGGTAGAAGCGAAGCCTGGGAGAATATATCCCCAGAAGAAAGAGCTAGAATCTCAGCTCAGTCCAAAAAGCAATACGACGACATGGACAACGACAAGAGACAGCTTCTACATAAAAAGGCCAGTGAAGCAGTAAGACGCGCCGCCAAAGAAGGCTCTAAGCTAGAAAAGCACATACTCAAGGCTTTGATTGATGCTGGGTATAGGGTAGATTTCCATAAAGAACATCTATTGCTAAACGAACGCTTGCAACTCGACCTTTTCCTTCCTAAAATGGGTGTAGCTATAGAGGTCGATGGGCCGTCGCACTTTTTGCCGATTTGGGGTAATAAGACCCTACAAAGAAACAAGAAGTCTGACAACGACAAGAACAGCTTATTGCTCTCCAGGGGTATGTATGTTATCAGGATTAAACAAGATGGGTACTTATCGGACAAGTTTAAAAGAGACACTGTAGCTAAATTAGTAGAGACGCTTGAGAAAATTTCAAAGAACGATATTCCATTAGGACAAAGGTACATTGAATTATGACTAAAGATGAACTAGTAAAAGAACTTATTGACAATCACGGGTACGATTCATCTATTGAGCTTCTAGAAGAGGAACAGCTTCAGGCTCAGCTTGATATTGAAAAGGATTTGATAGGCGACCTTGACTCAGTTGAGGAAGTGGAAGACGAGCCAGAGGACGTAGAGGAAGAAGAGTCATATGTTGCTCCTGGTTCATGGAATGATTATGTCATGTCCCAGTTTAGTCAAGACGAGCTATATGATGGCAATCCTACCGTAGACGCCCTTAGAAGGGTTACAGAAGAACTTATCGGCGAAATCGTCGAATGCACGACTAAGGTTGAGCAGGTTCCGACTCCAGAAAACAACGAGAGGGCAACGGTTGTAGTTACGGTAAGTGTATTGACAAAGGGTAAGGAAGGTATCGTTAAGATATTCTCTGGTGCCGCCGATGCCTTTGCTGGTAATCTACCACAGGGTTTTGAGAGATACCCAGTTGCTTTTGCTGAGACAAGAGCTGAGTCTAGGGCGCTACGCAAGATTCTTAGACTTCGTAATGTGTCGGCTGAAGAACTTGGTGCTAATGGAGCAGTAAAGAGCAATGACGCACCTTTGCTCTCTACGACTCTTGTAGCCCCAATTAACGACAACCAAAAGAGCGCTATCGACATAACAGCCAAAAGGTTAAATGTTAATGTTGAAAAGCTAATCAAGTACCTTGCAACCAATCTGGTACTAGACTATGATAACCTTAAGGAATTGAGCCATACGGACGGTGGAAACCTTGTCAAAGCATTGTCGGGTTACCAAGCGAACACGAACGCAATTCCGATTGAGTTAATTGGTTACAAAGCAGATTGGAGAACTAAATGAGTATAGTAGCATCAAAGCCAGGGGTTACAGCGGTAAAGAAGAAGGAAGAGTGGAGAGTGTACAAGCCAAAGAAGACCAATGATGGGTCTGCTTCCAAGCTTGAACTCAAGATAGTTACAACACAAAAAGAAAAGGATGGCAAGTCATTCTCTATAAGAGATGTCCAGCTATTCTGGGTGTCTGCAAAACAGACTGGTGTTGACGCTAATGGAAACGCTTCTTTCGGGTGGGGTGACGATACCAAGAACGTAACTCTTAAGCTTGGCGAAGTTGATATTGGTGAAATCTTAGCTGTCCTAACTGGACAAAAAGACCAGAGCGGAGCTAAGGGCGAAAAGTTCAACGGGTTATTCCATAAGAACGCAAGCGGCTCAACATCGTTCCTTCTACAAAGAGGCGACTCTGGATACTCACTAAGAGTATCAAAGAAGGTTGGAGCAAAGCCACCAGTAGCCGTAACTCACCAAATTACCTTCGGCGAAGGTCAGGTTCTAAGAGTAATACTAGAGGCCGCTGTTCGTCAAAGCTATCAGTGGTAGTTACATCTTAGAAAGAAAGAATTGGACTAAGACCGGGATAAGACTTCCAATGAAGCCCGCTATCCCGGCAACCATTCCTATTTTGAGTTTGATTAGGCTTATCTCTGTATCTATTTTAGCAAGACGGTCTTCTAAGTCTTCAACTCTAGACTTATTTTCACCAATACAATCAAGCACAAGGCGGCGATAGTCAGCCCAACTTTCAAGGTTGTTTGTTGGTGTCATTAAAAGTGCCCTTAAGCCTTACGAACAATCGAAACTATTAAGTCGTTTTCCCCTCCATCCTTCATAACGCCTACATAAATATGAACTGGAACCTGGGCACCGCACTTATCCATAGCTACAGTGACAATACTCTCGTTGACCTTTGATTCTATATCTGTGCAGTCTAAGAAGATATTACATATGTTCTTGCCAAGCAAGTCTTCTGGATAATATCCTAGCACCCTGTATACTGAAGGATTAACAAAACGAATCAACCCATCTTTACCGGACACAAATACCGTATCTGTTAAAGCGTTTAGGATAAGATACATTTCTCTCTTATAGGCGTTCGTTTCAGCAGCATCTAGCTTATCAAGATGTTCGGTTACCTGTCTTAACTTAGCTAAGGATGTCGGTTCTGATGTAGTTAGCAATGAGCCCATATGCATATCTCCTTTTTGTATACTGTATAATACACCATTTAAATGTATCTCTTATTGATGCTTTATAAAAAGTAACACATTATATTATACACCTTATTCGCCCTCTAATTTAGCCAAAAATTCTACTGTTCTTGGATTTAGAGAAGGATTAATAGTACCTATTACTCTTCTATCCTTATAGGCTTCATCTGCCCTATCATACCACGTTTCATCCTCTTGATTCTTCATAGTCCACTGTCCATGAGCCTGTCCCGTGTGCCAACAGTATACAAATGGAATCTGGGCTACATCCTTCCACTCGCCGATACTCTTAGCTTTGCGCTGTAGTATGTCTATAAACTGAAGGTCGAAATCAGCCCTCTTAGTTAGAGGCCAACCGCCCACCCTCTCTATTAGCTCCTTACGAAAACCTAGAGTAGAATGGAATCTACCACCGGAGCCTTCTTCCTTGAGGGACTTGTCTGGGCCACAATCGGTCATTACACGCTCTGGCTTCGACAGTTCGTGCATCTTTAAAGTTTCTGCGTGTTGTGAGACGTAGTTTTTTAAATAGATGTCGTCGTCCTCCCAAACCAGAAAAGCGTCATGTTTCTTCTCTGAGATTTTCGCAATATCGAGCATGGCGTTGTACTTAATTGGCAATGACGGTAGACGGTGAGCAGAAGGTATTATTACCCAATTAGGCCCTTCTTGATAATTGAAGTTGCCCCCATCATCTAAGATGATTAGGAACCTTTTGTCGGCGGGGTAGTCTTGTCTTTCCCACATAGCGATACTATTAGCTAGTAGGTCGGGGTGCCTGAATGTGGGGCATAGTGCTATAATATTCATTACGTTCCTTAGTTGTGTGTGAATAAGTGTCCATCAACCTTCCTGAAGTTTTCCTTACCGTATTTTTTCATAATCCCATCTATAAATACCCAGTCTGCAAAATACTCGTCAGACTGCCATCCAATCTCACACGCAACATCTTTTCTAAACATAAGAGCCGCTATGTCAATAGCAGAGCATGCTAGTTTATTCGTAAATATCCCATATGAATGGTGGTGCGTACTGTTGAACTCAGCGTATGTGGCTACCACCTTCTTGTCTGAAAACGGTTTACACAGTCTTTCTAAGTAAACTGGATTATGATAGTTGTCCGCATTTGTAATTACAACTAGGTCAATATCAGTACAGGGTTTTATATCCTTTAGCCACTGTCGGCGTAATGGGTGACCCCAACTATTTAACCTTTTCTCTGTTGCGTAACAATGAACCCTTGGGTCTGGTGTTTGAAACGCATGTTTAATATCTAGATTATTAGAGTCTTCTGGTCCATCGTGTATTACGTTAAGTTCCCAGTTCTTATGTTTTTGAGCAAGCATAGAACCAATGATTACGGGATAGTAGCGATATATCGGTGCCATCACCGCAATCTTTGGATTATACGTACTCGCCATTAGCGTCCTTTATCTTGGCCCTTCTAATAGCTTCGTCTACCAAACTTGGAATTGGGTCGCTAACATTAAGCTTGAATACTAAGCCAGTTGTTATCGTCTTTAGAACAATAGCAGCTTTCTCTCTTAGTGTCATCTTCTTTGTTGGCTCTTCAACCACACCCTCTTCCGCATCTCCAATTGTTGCTATTTCAGTTCCACTAGCAGCGGCAGCTTCGACCTTATCCTTCCAGCCCCAACGAACTTGATTATCTCTAATCCACTGAATAATCTGTTCTCTGTTTGTTTCACAGCCTTCAATACCCCACTTGTCCATCTCGCGGGCCTTAGCCTTACAGTCGCATGTTGGGCTTGACTTAATACCTAGAGATTCAAGAATAGCACCAAGTTCTGTACCTGGGCCACCATTTAACCAAGGTCTTAGAGGAACGTCTGGTTTATCGCTAGGAACTTTACATAGAACTGTTAGGCCGTGCTGTGCAGGAATATGGGCGCATACAGACCATTCTCTGTGTTCCTTCATAAAGTCCTTACATGCGGCACCTATACCTGGGCCACCATCGTCACCCTGCATACCATACAAGACAGTATCGTGGAGAACAATGAACCTTGATGTCTTAGGTCCATAAGTTGATAGCTCCCTATAAACATCGGCGTATGTATGTCTCTGGTCAATGAACAATAGGTCTGTTTCATCTATAGAAGGAACATCGGCGGACCTCTTTTTCTCTATGGTGATTTCCAGGTCTTTGCGCATATCAACCATCTTCTTTACCTCTGGGTTGTCGCCCTCGGTATTATAGGATACAATCTTCTTAACATTGGGTTCAGAAAGAAACGCAACAAGAGACTCCCTTCTCTCTGAGAATTCTGTTACTTTTGTGGCGTGCTTACATAGAGAGTTCAATTTATCCATGTGTTGATTCAAATCTCTAGGTATGGATTTAACAGCATGGAAAACATCTAAAATGTTTTCTTTATTTGTTGCTTGTGGTTCTGTCATAGCAATAGGGTCGCTTAGCATAGCTTCCCATTCTCCTTCTTTCATTAGGCCACTCTTAACAAAGTGGTCATAGACTCTATCTAGTGGAATTCCTAACTCTTGATGTCCTATCACATAGTTACGAACCTTGTCCCATCTTCTAAGTGGAAACGCTACACCTTCTGGGCGACCAAACCTATGAAGCCATTTCAAAAAGCCAAGACACAAAACTTTTTGGCCCGCGTTTCTGAACTTCTGATGTATATACATTTCCTCGCCCCCAAAGCCACGGAAATTTTTATTAAATCCGAGCCAAGCGTCTTTGCGGCAAGAAATCAATCCACAACCGTTACCAGGAATCTCAAACTCATCTGAGTCGAGTAGTCCAAGCTTACGACAACCATTATTTATTAATAGCTGCTCGTGACCTACGAACTGACCCTTAAATGGCAACTTAATCTCTGGGTTAGCTAGGTCGAAACACTCAAGAGTGTTATCTCCTATATCCCTAACAGAGAAAACAGTGCCGTCTGGGGCCTCCCATGCGCTTCCCCATGTGCCCCACATCTCCCCTCTCCAGCTATCGTCGAAGTGAGTAGAGATGTTATTTAGGTCATCATAGATTAGCGGCCCATTAATCAAGTCCATACTTTCTGGATTAGCATCATACCATTCCAGTAGCCTACCAATTGTTCCATGCCTAAATAGAACATGAGAGTCTATACATAGAACTATTTCTCCAGAGGCTTCTTCAAAAACCCTGTTCTTTGTATTAGCTGGACCTACTGCATCTGTATATTCAATATACCTTGTGCCAGCAGTATGGTGCTTAAATGCACTAATCATACTTGGCTTCAAAAGATTGCTGCCAGCATATGTAGGGTCATTATCAATTACTATTAGCTCTACGTTTTCAAGATTTTCATTTAGACGCAGGCTTTGTAGAGAGAACCAAGCACCATGATAATCATGATACATTGGCATTCCTATTGTTAGTTTTGGTCTCATTTTTCTTACCTTATTTTCTCTTTCCGTTCAAGAAATTCCTTAACGCTATTATATCCTAATCATATCATGCTGCCAAGGTTATGGCGCTGCTGTTGTAGATGTTGGTGTTGACCTACAACCCAGGTATATGTTTGCATCTACGCCAGCGTGACATATTCCACTAGCAACCATAGCATCTGTTTCTGGGGTAGATTGACAGTAACAGCCCTGGGTATCGCAACGTGTTGATATACAATCTGCATGTTGATATTCCCAGCCATTGCTTGCATTACATATTAGGGTACATCCATATGTTACGTAGGTCGAACAGGCCGTTGCATGTTCGGATGGGCTACATGTCGTTGTTAAATTACACGCTGCTATACAACCTGACTCTGAAGTATATGTTGTTCCAGGGTTACAATCATCTGAAGGTATGCCGTCGTCAGCGCATGGAGTTTGTATACATCTATTATTTAATGGATTGCAAGACGCACCACCATAAATATTACAACAATACCACGGCGCACCTGTTGTGGTTGTGGTTATTGCGCACATAGAATCATACAAACATCCGCTCTCAGTGTCAAATGGACCATCGCATAGTGTATACGGATAATCATAAATAGCCTCAAGTTCTGTTAGCGCAAGACATGAGCCACCAATACCTAGTCCACAATTTTCAGTTATACACCACCACGGCTTAGCTGACGTAGTTGTAGTAGTTGTAAGCTTGCAGAATGTCGCATGACACTCAGCTTCGGTTCCGAATGGGCCTGCACATAACAATGCGTCTCCAGTTGCTACTGCAATAGTAGCCTGGAAGCAAACACCACCTTCTGAACCATATGGGCTACAGCCAGAATTTGAACACCACCACGGATTAGTTGTTGTTGTCGTAGGTGGTGTTGTTGTTGGAGGTACTGTAGTTGTTGGAGGCGTAGTTGTCGGTGGAGGCGTAGTAATATCCATACACACTGTGTACGCAGTCTCACACGTATCCAACGGACTACCCGCTGGTTCGTAACATGCACACCCACCGCTACATCCGCCATATTGGAATACCCAATCTAAACTACTATCAGCTTCCCACCAGCAACCAGGACCACATGGATTTGCGGTTGTTGTTGTTGGTGGAATTGGGGATGTAGGTGTCTCTGGATTACATGGGTCTGCTGTTGTTCCTGGACAGTCTGGACATTCAACACCCCTGCAACCCATTCTTACTGGAACACATGGTTTACACTGTGAATCATTTGGAGCGCCGCCAGCTTGACAACCAGCACTAATTGTATAGAATGTAGTACACCCATAGCATTGTGCTGGAGGGTCACACGACTGACATACCGCACCTATACCAGTACATCCTGTGCTATTTGCCATATCTACAACCCATGTTCCAAAAATGCACCAATATGTGTAATATCCGCCGCATCCACCACCTGGGCTTGATGGGCATCCTGGTTTTGGCCCTACTATACAGGGGGTAGATGTGTTTCCGCACTTAACATATGGGGCGCTTGGATATGCACAGTTACCACACGCATCCCATCCAAGGCAATCAATAGCGTCCCCGCAGTCGCTTTGCTGAACCCAGTAACCAAGAATTGGGTTACCATACCAAGAACAGCTACCACCACAATTTGCTGCCGGGTCTTCTGTTGTTGGTGGTGCAGGTGTAGAGCTACAGTCTGGAGTTGTAGATGTTGTTGACGATGTAGTAGAACCTGTTGGCGCTGGAGTTGTTGTAGATGTAGTTGTTGATGGGCACGAAGTTTCAGTTGGAGCGCTACCAGAACCTATGCAGGATGTATATGTACATTCGCCAACAATAAGCCCACAGTAACTTGGATACGAGCAAACACATGGTGCTGCTGTAGTAGTTGTTGTTGGACCAGAAGTTGTACTTGTTGTTGTACCGCTGGGTGGAGCCGTACTTGTTGTTGTACCGCTAGGTGCAGCCGTACTTGTAGTTGTTGGGCATCCACATGGGTCTGCTGTACTGGTTGTTGTACCGCTAGGAGCTGCTGTACTTGTCGTTGTACCACTAGGAGCTGCCGTTGTAGATGTTGTTGTTCCACCACAATTATTCTCTGTCTTATCCCAGGCAGTACCACTCCATGTCCACTTACAGTTGCTAACACCACATGTAATAAGTGGATTATATGTAGTTGATGTTGTTGGGCCAGAAGTTGTGGTTGATGAACTCGTAGTATCATTTCTTCCACCAGTGCGTTCGAGAGCCCAATACTCATCCCTATCAGCTTCATAGTAAGCGATAAGTACGGTTCCAGAAGCAATTGTATCTCCAATTTTTTCTGTCAAGACGAATCTAGGTGCGCACCAACACGGGATAGCTTTGGGAAGTATCTTGTTTCCACTGGCATCATAAAGTAGATTACCTTCAACAAGTTGACACAAGCCCTGACCATGAGCAGAAATTCTTTCTAGGGCAAGACCAATAACTAGCTTATGAGATGGGGGCGATACCCAAACACCCCTCTTTCTATCTAGTCTTAGGTCTACTGGAGCAACCGGCCATGTGTGCGATTTAGTCAACCAGTTAGGTAGATACCTATCTTGTAGTCCGCTCATTGCAAATTCACCAGAATTTACTATAGCATCTTCTGAATCTGCGAAGTTTGGAACTGGCTTGCCATTTGTATCAAGGCCCCACTGTGTTAGAATAAGTGGACCCTTCCAGGCTAGCGTTCTATAGTCATCATGATAGTGCGGATGTGTACCGTCGCCCTCAACATACATATTCATGCTTGAAGGAACGACAGAACCGTGACCTAGAACAGTTATGTCGTGACCACTACCGCTACCGTGCATATATGCCGGATTGCTATTGTATGGGTTTAAGAACTGTGATGTTGCGCTTAACTTATAGGCATCTGTATATGAACCGGTATTATTTCCACTTGGCACCAATAGAGGAGGCATAGCACCAGCAGAAGAATAATCATTATCTAGGATAGCAAAGTCATCTGCCTCAGTGATAGGAATTGATGGAACCATATAGCGAGGCAAGTCACCGTCACCATACATAGAAACTGGGCGGAAGAACGCATCCATACTTGCGAATGCCTTCTTGTCGTAGTTAGCTGAGAATTCTTTTGCAAGGTCCGCAGCTTCTTCGGTAGCAACAATGCTTCTAGATGTATATCCATCCATACCATCGCCGCTGAACCAAGGTATTGTCTGACCGACCAAGATTTCATGCGGTGAGTCCGTATGTCTTAGCTTACCCTTCTTAAGTTTTGACTTAGCTTCTCTGGCACCAATAGCTTGTACGGCATTTCCTCTATCTATTCCACCAGTTCTTCTAGCTTGTGTTAGCTTGGCAAACCTGAAAGCCTTCTGCATACGTAGGCCCTGCTGACCAAACTGCTTAAGCCTTTCTGAGTTTAACTTGCTAAACCTACCAAACGCAGGAGAGAAAGTTCTCATTGCGTAGTTGGTTGTTACGCCGTTCAAACCAAACTCTACGCCGATAGATGTGATGTTTGGACCATAGATACCAGTCCAAGGACCACCAGAGTCTACATAGCAATAGTTATCGTTTGTTACGCCACCAGTACCAGAACCAATACTTCTTGTTTCAAATAGATGTTGACCACCAGCAAAGAATCCGCCGTTGTATGCACCAAGCTCAGCACCGATTGGTAGTGTTGGATAACCAGGAACTTCTACGCTTCCAGTCTCACCAAACTGCATTGAGCTGGCTGTTTCGTTAAGAGCCCTAGTAGAACCAACAAGATTCATGTTGTATGTGCTACCATACTCCCAAGGTACTAGACCCCCATCCTTTTCTATCTTTGTGATACCGTGTACGGTCATCGGGCTAAGCCAAGGACCATATGTTTGTACATTGCTTAGAATTGGTACGGCGGCAGCATGTATAACTATTGAACGAGGCGGAAACTCATTCCATACAGACTGAGTGCCTACTGAATTATTAATAAGTGCTTCGCTCATCTTAGCTTTAAGCGCAGGTGACTTATTAGAATAGTATACTTCCATAGCTGCCATATGGGCTGGCAACCCGTCTAGATAGTTGTCTGAAGAAAGACTTGTTACTGGTTGGTCTAATGTTACTATGACACGCGGAGAATAAAGTGTATTCTTATCCAAATAGACAATATCTGGTTCTACATTAGCCCTAATATATACCCAGTCTGCTCCAGTCTTCTGGTTTGTTGTTACCCAATAGTCTTCTGGGTTTAGGCTAGAAACGTCTACACCCGCGTCTGTTATAGCAAGACCAACAAAACATCCAAGCCTATTATCTGGTAGAGTAAAGAAATCTAGATATGAAGACTGTGTCTGCAAACCAATAACATTGTCTTCGTCTGTCCAGCCACCATCGCTTGGAACCTCAGTAGTTTTGATTACTGGTCTACCATTGTTTTGCTGTGAGTCTGGGTCAATCTTACCTGTAGTATATGGTAGTCTAACCATAAACTTTCTACCATAGAACTGACTAGCAATCGCGGAGACAAAAGAGAATACTGTTTGTGAGTCTCTGTCAAAAGCACTAGTAAGAATGACATTATCTGCATTCGTATCGCCGCTTGGAAATACAGCACCAGCACCTAGTGTTAGTAGGTCGATAGCTGGTGGGTTTGGTAGACCGGCATTACTGTTTCTTTCAATCAACTCTGGATTAAAGATTGAGTCTTCTGTGTGATTCATAGCTCTGACTGTTTCAAAGTCAAAAGCATTTTGTTCACCAAGCATCAACCATGTATCATATCCAGCTTGTGCAGCAAGAAGTTCGTATTCTGTTATCTTCGCTGTAGAAATAGGTAGAGGGAAATTAAGCTGGGCATTTAGGTCTAGAAGATTAGCCTGGAAATGCCATATACCACTCTCCGCACTTGTCTCTAGTACATTACCGTATATGTCTAACCCAAAGAACGGGGATATAATGTCCCAAGACGTTTTTGTTAGACTGTCATCTTGTTCAGCTTGATAGATACTTTGAACATTACCACCTACGACAAACGAGGACACAACCTCATTTCTCATCTCTAAGCCCTTGCTGAACTGAACAGCATTACCAGCGTTATCTACAAAGCTTTGAATTGCACCAAGAGTTGGCACCGCTACTCTACTAGCTGTTCTTATCTTGATGATATTTTGTATGCCGCCATACCCATAGGTTGGAACCAACTCTACGTAGTAGTCTGAGCAGGCGTCAGAACATACCTGGCTTATGGCTTCCATTAAGCTAACAGATGTACCGGCGATTCTCCAATAATTAGGAACCTGGGGCATTTCGCTTAGGTCAACAGTATATAGAGACTGACCTAATAGGCTATCGCCAGGAATAATACCATAACCAACAGTAAGGCTTGGACTACCACTTGGCATTGTACCATAACCAGACCTAAATGTTAGTCTTCCATATGGAGAGTAATTATTTACTATTCTTGGAGTGGAAGATGTTAGTACGCTTACCGCCTCCTTAATAACGTACCAGGGCATACCATTATCATTAGATAGAGAGCCACCAAATCCACCGGCTGGACTTCCAAATGTGGCACCAGCTATTACGTTGGGCGGCGAGGAGGTTCCAAATGATTCGGCATATGCGTAAGCGTTGATTAGATTAGGGGTTGGAGACACCGTATCGGCATATTCACCAACTATAATTTGCGCTCCATCTAGAATTTGGCGGGGGTCTATAAGCTTAACCGTATAGACTGGCTTTCCGCCCAATGATGTTGATGATGTGAAGTTCTGAACAAGACCGCACCACTCAAAGTCACCAGCACGAAAATATACCGGCGCTCCTATATTTGGCTCAATAAAGCCTGGGTCGGCAGCCATTGTTGTTTGGCGCTGAAGGTTACTATCATAGTAAACCTTTGGGTTACCGCTAGTTGGAACTGGACACGTATCTTGTGCAAGTGAAACAGTGACTTCGCCAACTTGTTCATTCCATCCAACATTTACACTGAATGACGAAATGCTACAGCCCAAGAACAGTGTTTGTTCCGGTGGTCCGAATATGTTTCTGCTTACGCCGGAACACGCATTATACGCCATTAATCACCCTTAGCAACCTTGTTGATACGTCCATCCAACCTGTCTTGTGTATCTTCCTGTTTTCACATCCCATGTTTCTGAGTCCGCATGTTTGAATACTTGTGTATGTGTCGATGTTAGGTCGCCAGAGAATAGGTTTATTATAGTAGCTACTTGAGTTCTCGGATTGTTTATAAATAACCCCGAAACTGAAGCACAACCTGTTGCTGGTGCCATTATCGCCTCAATACTAACCTCTCTCTTAGCAGAAGTTATTGTACCCATATCCTGAAGAATTGGTCCAGCACTTCTACCTGGAATACCTATTTCAGCAAATACATCAGTAGGATTATTATCTGTTACCATTATGCTTTCTGTTATTGCGCCAGTAATACAATTAGATGGCCTATCATTATATTCATATGAATATGTAATAAGTCCATTAACTGGATTATGACCCACGACTCTACTTGCAGGGGTTGTATTAATTGGACGAGTTAGACCCGAACCAGCAAATAACTGTGCCCTTGGATAGATTCTTGTGGTGTTAATGGCAGCCCAATAACCAGAGGCCGCAGCATATTTTGTCTCTGAGATTGTGAAGTCACCTGGATTTGTTCCATAGCTTCTTGTCTCAAGACCCTGTATGCTTCCTTGTATAGATACGGTCGTTATATCCGATTCAATGCCCTTACGAACGTCAACAGTAAAATCCTCTAAAGCCCTACCGGCCACGCCGCTTCCAGATGGATTGATAGCAATCCAATTCTCGGTTACAGAGTAGCTTCCAGCAGATATATCTACCACATTTTGTCTAACATGATTAAACGCAGTAAAGTTACCGCTGCTTATATTTAATACACCAGAAGCACCTAAGTATGAACCATTATATCCAAGACGAGGAACAATATACTCCCTAGCCTGCTCCCATGCTTCTTTATCTAATATACCTGAAGTATAGTGCTTTTTACCCACAGCAGAAATAGCATGTGTTATTCTTACTTGATATGGATTAGCATCAGTTATAGACCCAGACAACGTAAACTCATACTTAGCCTTATCTTCAACAAACTCTACGCTCCATGATTCTTGTGTATCGGAGATATAGGGCGGAACTAGGCCGCTTGCTTCGTTTAGAACAAGCTCATCATCCCACTGTAGGTCAACGGAATACTTTGTTGAGAACACCCAATTATCGCTAGTCTCTTGGAAATCTATAGGACCGGCGATTCTAGGATAAGCCTTAATTAATTCCGTACTATCACACATGACCTTAAATAATAGGCCGTGTGTTAGAAATGCTTGTCTTAGGTCTTGTTGTTTAGCTATAACTGCTGGAAATCCACCAGTAGGACAATAGATTGTACCATCTAGTCTAGCGTTAAATAGACATCCAATTATGGTGCCATCAGCTTTAGTTTGTAGTTGTCTTGTTAGTGCTAAGAATGGAACTGGACTTATGTTGTACGTTCCATACACCATTGTTACTATTGACATTATGCCATTCCTTGTTTGTTTTCTATCTGCTGGTCTTTAGGCATATTAAGGGCCTTAATAGCTTTTCCAACCTCTGCCTGTACCAATAGACCAATACCATCCTTAAGGGAGTCGCCGCCAGTTATGTTTACGTTTACTGTGTGGGTTCCCTCTAGACTAATCTTTGTGTTGCTTAGTGCAACAAGCTTATCGGCAGCAGCATTTAGGTTGTTTACATTGGCGGCAAACGCCTCGTTACTAAACTCACCAATTTTGTTACCGGCAGCTTGCACATCTTTTATTGCCTTAGCGCGATTCGTAGCTAATGAGCCATCAACACCCTTTGGCTTCTGTCTGTTAGCAAGGAAGTCCTTGCCTGTGTTTTGACCATCATATATACTACCAGCTTCAGCAGCAGCTTTTCTTTCAGCGGGAGTACCACCGTTGTAAATTCTTTGACCAAACTGACCTGCGCTAATCTGAACTTTTTCAGTAGTACCCTTTTCCGCTGCTTCTGCTTCGGCCCTACTCTTATATTGATTATTAGCTAGATTAAAGCTGTGTTGATATTTAGCAAGCTGTGCCTTTGCTTTTTCTTTTTCATCTTCATTTGTTATTGTTTCAATATCTGCTGCCTTTGACGCAAAAACACTGGTAGCCTCTCTTCTAGAAAGACTATTTACATTTCTTCTACCGCTAAATACCTCGTCTGCTCTACGAGCTGCTCTTCTTCCTTGGGCAACCTCAGTTCTACTTCTACCGCTAGCCTGAGCAGCAAGACCCCTACCCTTATCTCTACCCTCTTGTTCTTGTGCTAGTGTTTGCTGAATACCAGCTAGTTTACCACTGGCTTCTGTTGATAGCTCCAACGCTCTAATGTTATTACCAAGACCCTCTTCAACGCCAGCAAGGGCGTCTAGTAGAGCTTGGCTCTTATTTGTATAGTCTGAGCTACCTTTATCAAGACCACTTAGCTGGCTATTAAGGTCAGCCTTCTTTTTATCTAGACCACCAATTGTTTGTATGATGCTATTTGCACCACTTCCCTTAACACCTGTTAGCCTATCAATTTCTGCTGAGTCTGGAGCGCCAAACTGGTCTTCTGTTAGTGTACGACCAGTAAGTTTGATTAGCGAGTTCTCGTTGTTACTTCTTGACTTGTCGGCTGCCGCAAGAGAAGAAGTAGCCTTTAAGCTTTGGTTAATATACTGGTTGATTCCAGCTAGGTATGTATTATTAGCTGTTTCAAGACCCTTCTGAAGTTCAGCTCCAGCCTTAAACACAGCCTCATTAATAGAAGCTAGTCTTTTTGGAAGCTCTTTCTCAAAAAATGTTCTTGAGTTTTGTGAACCACTCTGCTTATTCTCTTCTGTCTGTTGAGCAATAGCACTTGTGATTTCATCTCTTAGTTCTCTAGGAAGACTTTCTTTGCTTAGTCCTTGCTCTTTAAGTATCTTGTTAATAGAATCATTAGCACCTGTAGCTGTTGAAACATCTGCTTGTGATGTACCACCAGAGTATAGCTTCAATAGTTCCTGTGGTAGATTCTCTTGTAGTGCCTTTGTTGATAGGGCAGCTCCACTAAGTCTACTTGTAGCGTCGGCACCAAGTCCAAGACCGGCAAAAGCACTCTTGGTTTCATCTTGACTATAAGCTCTGTTATTTGTAAATACATCTAGGTTACTAGCCTGCCTACCTATACCAAACTGATTATTAGCAGTAGCAAACGCATTTTCTACGCCGATACCTCTCTTATCTGACTCAGCACCAACCCTTCCAACACGAGCGCCTATCTTCTCTAACTCATCACTAAAGATAGCTAGCTCTGTCGCAGCCTTCTTGTTTGCTGTTGATAACTTACCAAGAACCTGCAACTCATCTAGTCTTATCTTACCAAGAGTAAATTCTTTATCAGCAACAGCCTTGTTTACATCGGCCTCATACGCTTCTTTGGTTCTACCCTGTTTATCTTTAAGTTTGTCTTCTGGTGTTCCATACCAAACATCATCATCTGTCACAACTGGCTGAAATCCACCACCCTCTGCGGCTACTCTAGTCCTTGTAATTTCATCGGCGTTTACGCCAGCCCTAGCACCAGTTGCGGCAAGAGAGCGAATCTGGTCCCTGTGGTCTTCACCAAATTTCGTAACATCAGAATAAGCAGAATAGTCATCGTTTCTATCTATTATTCTTCCGCCTACTTCCTCTATCTTACCCTTTTCAGCAAGACTACTGAAATACTTTTCATTAACAGCACCGATACCTTGGCGGTTTTGTAGGTAGTCAGAAGACCTTTGTTGTTGTTCTGCTTCTACTCTAGCTTTTATAGAGGCGCGAGCATCATCCCCACCAAGACTGCTTGGTAGAAGCGCGCCAACACCAACAATACCAGACGTAATATGTCCACCAATACCGCCACCATAAAGGTCAGCAGCACCAGTGATACCAGAGCCAATTGCACCCTTTTTATCTAATCCTCTAGCGGAAGCTAGTGCATTACGAGTATCTTCAGCAAGTCCCTTTTGAGAACCACCCTCTCCTTTTGAATATTGCAAAAACCCCTTTTCTAGTTTGTCTGTTGACTTAGCTAACTTCTCCATTGCAACTTTTAGGTTTGCTTCCTTGAAAGCTGAAACAAATCCGCCTATAGCTCCAGCAATACCACCAACTGCTGTACCCGCCGGGCCAAATACTGAACCAGCAGCAGCTCCAGCAGAAGCTCCAGTTAGGGCTCCAATTGCACCCTGTGCATGTGCATTATTACCAGCAGCACGCTCTAATAGCGGAGCTGCTAAAGTTACTCCTAGTGCTGCTCCAGCAAGCTTTTTATTAAACCTACTTCTCTTCTCATCTTTTGCGTCTTTTTGAATCTGCTCTTCTTCGCTCAAAGGTTCTTGATTACGATTAAGTAGATAGTTTGTGGCATCGCGGGCGCGAGCAAAAAGTCCAGGCTTAGTAGGTGGCTTAGTAACAACGGTTCTTCCACCACCTACTGTTGTTGGTGTTACTGCTAGTCTATCATAGTTGACACCAAGCTGGTCCTTTGCACTATTAAGTGAGTCAGTAGCTCCAACACTAAGAGGGTCTTGTTGTTGAGCTGGTCTGAAACCATTTAGTCTAGATTGTTGCTGAGCTAATTTAGTAGCTTGTCTAATATGAATGCCTCTAGTACGAGCTATAAGACTAGCTTCTTCTCTTATTCTATCATTTTCTTGCTTCTGGTCAAAGGCTGCATATTGCTCCTGTCCACCAGAACGAGCTTCGCTATAGCTTGTATTGAACTTCTGCTTCAAGTCACCAGGAGAATACCCACGAACACCAGGGGCGTTACCAAGTAGGTCTAGAATACCCTGTCTTTTAATAGGAGGCTTTCTACCAAATAGTCTGTCGAAGAATCCACCACCAGCATACTTGTGTGCATTATTAATTGTATGTAAAGCTTCTGGGCCTAGCTTACCAGCCGAATTTGCATTTAGGATAAACTCTCCAGGCATAACCATAGCTAGACCATCACCGCCGCCACCACCGGCCTTATGTGGAATTCCACCCTTTGTGAAAATATCTAGGTCTTTTGCCTTGAATCCAGCAAACCTATCTTTAGCAGACTGTGCCCCAAATTGAGACACATTGATACCAGAACCTTCTCCTGCAAGGTATGTATTAATAGCCTTCTCTACGATAGAGCTTCTTGATTTAGCATTAGATGTATATTTAGCGTCAGCATGTCTTATGCTATTTACGCCAGGACCAAATAGCTTTTCAAAGCCAGCGCCAACTGGATTAAAGTCGAAGCTACGACCTCTACTAGTATCTTTTACCTGACCGGCAAGAACACCAACATAAGATTCAAACAATGAACCAGCTAGTTGTTCATATCCAGTTTGCTTCTTAAGTCTTTTTAGAAGCTCGTCTTCACTGATACCAAGAGACGCAGAGACAGAAGCAGCACCACCTTGGGAGTCTAGTATATTCTTTAGTGACTGGTCGAATGACTTTGATGCTATTCCACCAAACTCTTGTTTCTTGTTTTTATTGATGAAGAACTGATATGGCTGACCAAGGATTTTGCCAACCTTACCAAACTTACTGCTTATAGCGGCCTGTGATTCTTTTGATAGATTGCCCGGCGTTGTTCCAACTAGTGAGTTGACAACCTTATTTGTTCCAAGCTGGAAGAATAGACCACCGTAGCTACCATCAACGATTAGGTCGTTTGACCCTGGCTTTGAACCATACTTAAAATTTGACTTAGCTTTTACTGGGACATTTGGGGCGCTACCTTCGTAAGCATCTACTATTGCTTGATATGCAGCAGGGTCGCTAGACTTCATAGCTCTTAGAGAAGCAATATATTGTGGGTCAATTACGCCCTTGTTTTTTGCAGATAGCTGCTTGTATGATGGACCAGCACCACCGGCGAACTTGTTAATACCATGTAGTGCCTTTTCTCCAATCGCTGCTACAGCAGACTTCTGGACAACGAATTCTCCAGGCATCAAGCGTGTTAGAACGCTGTCTGTATTACCAACACCAGGAACTATACCACCTGTAGCAAACGGGCGGGCCTGTTGACCAGTTAATATTCCACCTAGACCTGCTCCAACTCCACCTGCGCCACCACCCTTCTTAATAGCACCCAAAAAACCACCTGAGAACTGTGTTAGTCCAGATGCAAGCTTGATACCAGCAAGAACTGTTAGTAGTGGAAGAATAGGTTCTATGGCCTTAGCAATGGAGATGAATCCAGATGCTATGCTTAATGTTTGCTTAGCTAGTGTTGTGAATAGTGTAGAAGACGCAAGAGAACGTATTAGGGATAGGAACTCTTCACGAACCTTAGCAATTTGAACAGCTAGGGCCTGTTGAGCTGTGGCACTATCTCTTGTTAGAGATGTAGTTCCAGCCTCGGCGATACCTAAAGCCTTCTGACTTACAGCAAACTGCTGAATAGCAGGAATAATCTTGCTTAGCTGTCTGTAACCACCAAGCTCTTCTGTGATAGCGGCGAACCTAGGGTCACGATTATCAAGTTCGCGCAATCCATTACTTAGTCTCTTAACGGCCTCATACGGACCTACGAACTTACCCTCAAGGTCTTTTAGCTCGATACCAAACTCTTGTAGATAGGCGATTGTTCTAGGGCGCTGGATACGTGTAAAAATTGTACGTAGACCAGTAGCGATAGATTCAGCACTTTCACGAGTTGTTTGACGAACAGATGTAAAGACTGAGATGAACTGATTAAGAGCGTCCGTACCTTCGGCCACACCCTTAGAAGCAGAGGCGAAGACACCACCAGTGGTACGAATAGCTGTAATAATGTCGCCAGATTCAACGGCGAACGCAGCAGCAACAGAGTTAATAGAACCTAGGGCAGCCTCAACTTGATGGGCACCTAGATTAAACTGCCTCATGGCAGCGATAACACCTTCTGTTGTATCTTTAAGATTGTCGAAGGATGGAGCTAGAGAAGACTTAGCTAGAGCTTCCAAAGCTACCTTTGTTTCCTTAGCTGACAAACCAGCCTGGGCCAATGTAGTAGAAACGTCTAGAAGCTCTGTTGAGCTAACACCGAACTTCCTAGATAGCTCATCTACGGCTGTAGAGATTTCGCGCACACCCTTAACGGATGTGTTTAGAACCTGGGCTAGACGAACCATTTCGCGGTCGAACTTAATAGCTTCTGTGAAGCCATTCTTAATCGCGGAGACGAAACCTATAATGCCTGCGGTGGCAAGAGAGAACGCGGCGAATCTCTTGATAGCCAAACCAGACTGGAAACCGAAAGCTTCCATTTCTGTTCTAGCTTCTTTGATGTTCTTAATGGCGTTACCCATATTGACATTAACCCTAACATCAACGTCGCCTAGCTGGCTACGAATGTTGCTAACAACGCTCTTTAGGTTATTGGGTGCAGCAAGATTAAGCTGCGCTGTCAACTGGAATGTTTTTGCCATGTTTACCTATAAAAAAAGCTACACGAATAGACACAAGAATTAACACTTATGCACTATCCGTATAGCTTACACTGTCCGCTTATTTTTCATCCTCCGATACAACCTCTAGCATTGGAGGAACGCTATCTACTTTTGGAGATACTTTTTCGGCAACAGCCTCTAATTGTACCTCTTTTACCTCTGGGGTATCTGTTTTCAATACCACTTCTTTACCGTCGTCATCCAAGAACGGTTTCTTTTCGACCACATAATTACCATCTTCGTCAACTAGGTTACCATCCCTGTCAACAAACTGGTTCTTTTCGTTGATAAACCTACCTTGCTCATCTACAAGCCTACCATCTTTATCAACTAGATGACCATCCTTGTTTATTAGGCGTAGCTGGTCGTCTATAAAGCCGTATTCCTTTAAGAATCTAAACTCTGGTAGTTTAGCCTCAAAGTTATTATCGAGGCCGTACATGACCGCACTGAGCTGCGTAGCACCCCATATAGCGGCAGGGTCGGTCTGGGCATTCAAGAATGCAGCATAACCGCTTGCATGGTTTTCGTCCTTCGCAAAATAGGGCTTACCTGTATCTTTATACACCAAACAGGCCGATATTAGATAGTTAAACTTTTCATTGTCAGCCTGTCCTTCAGCAGTCTTATTATCGAGTTCGCTACGAGGAGCGATTAAGCTTCTAAGATTACCACGAAGCTCAACCATTTCTAGAGCTAGAGCCTTAGCCTGACTTAGCTTAATACCACCCTTTTCTAGAGCCTTCTCGTTCTCTAGAATCTGGTGCCTAATACTATCGTACTCGGCCTGCTTCTCATCGCTCCAAACGCCCTGCTTCTTAGCAAAGTCGTCAAGGCTGACTCTTAGGAAAGCGCCGCTATCAACTGAATTCTTAAACTCAGCATTGTATACGCTCTGGGCCTCTCTGAATTCCTTTACACCCGGTAGACGAAGTGTTAGTTTCCTACCATCTGGTAATGTGTACTCTTCTTGTTCTTTCTTGGTTTTACTCATCGTTCTCACATCCTTTTTCTTCTCTAGGTCTAATTACGAATTCTGTCTTGAATTTATCCCAGCTCATGGTGTAGTTTGCTATTTCGTCTAGCGCACCCCTAAGCTGATTGTTTCCATTATTAAGAACGTCTGTCCTAACCTCGGTCCAAAGCTTGCGAAATTCTTGCTGCTCTGGCGTTAAGTCTCTTTGTCCATGACCCCACAAGGAACCGAAGCCATCTTCAACCCTAGCGAGCGCCCCTATCATAGTAGTCTTGAACTTCTTCTCTATGACAGACATTAATCTCTTCTTTGAGTTTTCCTTATACTTATCCTCATTATTCTTTTTCACACGCTCTGCTTCAGCAGTTTCTAAAAGCTCTTGCCTAAGCAAAGAAACTCTTTCCATATCTACCATAGTATTATTCCTTATCTATTTACCTGAACTACCCTATCTAACATAACGTCTGGTAGCTCTGCTTCGTTTAAGACTCCTCTGTCCCTTATGGCCTTATCTCTTTGTGCCTTAAGTTGCCTCATATGCTCACTGTTCAAATCAAATATTTCCTGAGCGTTCTCTTGGTTTGATGCTGGTAAGAATACTTCGCCGGCGTCCTTATACTTATCGCCCAACCAATTTTCTAGCTCACTTGTCTTCTTGTCTTTTTCTCTAGTCCTTCTTAGATTGATTAGCCATCCATCTAGAATATCATCATCTTCAAGAATCTCGTCACTTGGACATTCTGGGTTATCATAGATACTGTCGTACATCCTAGAGTAAGAAATTATAGCTCTTTGCTCATCTGTCCACTCATACCCAACCCCCTGAACAGCCTTCTCCTTTGAGTTTGACCATATCGGCCTCCACGGCTCGGTTCTGGCTAACTCTCTAATCTCTTCACTTGTCAGGTATTTATCGTTCAATACGCTCATTATATTGTCTAGCAATCTATAGTCGGCGTTTTCAAAAGAATCAAATACCTTAGTGCCATCTTTGAAAAATAGCGTGTTCGCTAGAACAAACTGATTCTTCAACATTATAGCGTAGCCATCACTAGTAACATAGTCAAACATATGCTTAGCGTTCACTGTTTCATTTAACTTATCTTTGAGCAGTTTAAGCCTAGTTCTCAACATTGCTAATATCTCTTTTTTAAGGTAAGACTTATACATACTTACCTTAATATCTTCTACCTGCTTACCCATCTCCTTAATAACTTCATCTATGTTCGGCGGAATAAGTTTCTGGGATAAAAGAAGCCTGTCAATCTCGCCTGCACTAAGCCACTCATCATTGTACCTTAGTTTGCGTACAATATCATTGTGCATCTTGGTAGCTTTGTACAGTATGTCTATGTCGGGGTTTTTGACTATGTATTCATCGTCCGCCCAGCTAATCTCATTTATGCCAGAGATGATTCTATAAATCGTCTCAGCTTTTTCTGTTTGATTCATTGATAGCCGCTCTCTGCAATTCGTCTAACTGACGACGTAGCTCTAGAAGCTGAGCATCTTTAGTGGCTGCATCTTTGACTATTAACTGCATACGCAGATTGTCTAGATACAAACGTCCTATAGTTTGTAATACGAAGCTTTCATCCATAGATATTGTATTCCTGATAATCCTGTTCTTACTAACCGAAAAGAGGGTTGTGCGGGGTTTTACCCCCGCACAGCCCCCTTATGCTTACGCCATTAGTTGCACAAATAAGTTGCGCGTGCCGTCCACCAAGCAGCACCGCTAGCGTGCGGGTCGCCTGAGTGCATGACAGTAAAGTCGTTGAAGTTACGATAGCTGTATGTTACCTGGACATTACCACCGCCGGTGTCACCACCAGTGTAGTTAATGGACTGTAGTTTGTTCTTTAGACCACAGTAGATACGTGTACCTTCGCAAGTAGCAATACGGATTGTGTTGTTCTTTAGGTTACCCTGGAAAGCACCACATCCTGAACCAGTTGTGTAAATACCCTTTTCAGTAGCAGATACCAAGTCACCAGAAGCGGAGATAACGCCGATTTCTGTTGTAACCTGAACTGGGAAGTTGATATAACGTGTATACGGAGCCAAGTGACCTAGCTCGTTAAGAGCTGTACGGTTAAAGTCTACGTTTACGCCTAGAGTCTGAACGTGGGCGGTTGTTGTACTATCAGAAGCCTGAACATTAACACCACTCTCATTGATACCTTCGACTTCAATCGGAAGAATTGTACAGTCTGGGTCAGTAATCTGACCGTTAGCGTCTGTTGTACCTACTGTTGGAGTGAAGACGATGTGCTGTCTACGGCTAATACCGACAGAAGCAGCAGGAACATCAGCACCAGATGTGAACTGGCCGCTGAATGTAATAGACACTGTTTCGCCGCTAAGAATTCTGGAGTCGTTCTTCCAAATCTTGTTGTTACCAACTAGACTTACTTCTTCTGTTCCTTGGTCGTCTACGCCGAAACGATAAGAGGCAGAAGATACGAACTGACCAGAGGCTTCAACCATTGAGCCTGGGGCACCCGTAGCAGATGTGTTTGTGTCTGGGAAAATAGCTAGCGCAACAACGCACTTGCATGTTGAGCGACCTACCAATGTTGGAGCAGTAGCACCTACCGTAGCTCTGTGGTATATCAATGGATAACCGTCAAGAACCTTGGAAAGTGTAATCTGCACATCTGGCAAATCTTCTATGTTCGCATAAATAGCAATCTGACCAAGCTCAAAAACCTGGTTAAGATTGAAGTTCGTGGTAATACCACAGGACTGTACGCCATGAAGCGCATTGAATTGTCCAGCGTCGGCGTCATTTTTAACACCAACTTGCTCGATAGCATAAAAAATACGCTTGTTAGCCATGTTTTATTATTGCTCCATTTAGTAGGAAAACCTGTTCTCTAATGATAATACACCATTTGAGACTATATTTTATGTAAAACCATTTCCATAGTGATACGGACAGATGCTTCATGTAGATTTGCGCTAATTGACTCTACTTCGGCAACTGTTGTATCCTTGAAATAGCACTTAACGAATGGATAATTGTTGACCAAATACGGATAGTTTCCAGTTGTATTTACCAACATACCCCTGTAGTCAAGTGAATTAAGCCCAGACCTTGCGACAGAATCGCTGTTATACAAATAGATTACATGGTTATCTTCTAACCTAAGCACATCTATTAGCTTATTTCTTCCCCATTTATTCTCAGCTACAATATTGAATTTAACATCTTGTTCAACCCATAGAGCAGAATTACCTAGTTCGTATGGTTTGTTATAAGCTCTTGGCACAGCCTCAATAATGATTGCTGGATACTGTACCCTATGCTGCGGCGGCACAGAATAGTCTCCACTATTTAATGGGGATGTTGCCCACTGTGTACTTCCCGGCTTAAACGAATCGTACTGACCCTCGTAGAACCACTGAGCATCATTAGCTACATATGTTTGCACATAGCGATAGCTATAGTTCATTGATACGCCACTAGATAAAGAAACTGGGTTGTTGAAAATAACCCTACCATTCCTATAGTCGTAATAGTGACCCCATGTTGCATCACCTGGAGCATAGAACTGATTATTAATCCAAACACCAGAAATTGCTATGGGCGAAGTTCCCTCATAAACAACTCCTGTTTCCCACACCCAGTCTTTCCTTATTGTCTCCCAGACTGTACCACTTGCATAGGTTGGGTCCGCTGATTGCCTTAGTTGATGAAAGTTTCCACCGAAAGAGCTACTAGCAGGAATCTGAACATTTACGAAACCGCCTATATTTAAGAACCCCCAGTCTAGGTAAGTCTTCATGTTATTTTCAAGTTCGTTCATTACCAGCGTGCTGCCGATACTTGTTACGCCCTTAAATACTGTATATGATTCTACCATCTAGATGTTACTTCCTGAATGATGACTTCTTCTATAGAACTAGCATGTATATTTCTAATCGCCCTTGTAACCCAGTTATCTCTAGGAGTTCCTGAGTATTGAGATGGAACCGCCCACTTTCCTTTCTTGCTCTCTACCATCACCGCTAATCCAGTTCTACTATCCTTATTGAAAGACTTCTTGATTGTATACTCTTTGATGATTGTTTTATCACCCTGAATAAGCAACCAGTCTAACCATTCTAAAGACTGCCCCTTCTCTGTAATCTGTCTGGCTTCTGGTAAAGCCAACACATCTTCAAAGTTGCCGCCGATTACCGTAATAGCTATGGTTTTTTTAGCGACCACAATATGTATGTCTTGAGCCCACACATTCAATATAGTTGCTAGTTTCTGCTCAGCGCCCGTTAGGCCAAACTCACCGAGAAGTCTACCGTTCAAAAGAGACTCGTATTCCGGCTCTCTCTTAATCGCCTCAATAACCACTTCTCTAATTCTATTGACTATTGGTTTCCTAGCAGCGCGCATAACTTGTTGATAGTGTTCTAGTGTTATGTCAGCAATCATCTTCTCAATTTGAGCATCTGTCTGAAGTATCTTCATTACTTATCTATTGTCCAAAGTGTTATTATGTAGGCACTATCACCAAAACCTACTGGAGTTGGGTCGCCGTATCTCTGAAAGTTCCTAGTTGCCTGTCCCTCGACCGCCGTATCAAAAACTACCTCTTTGGCATTCTTAAGGGCCGCATAGGTAGAAGCGTGTGATATTGTCTGTACAAAGTAGTCTGAGGCCGTAAGATTCAATCCTGTCTTGATGAACTTAGAACGCTGCTCGTTGTAAATAACAGCCATGTAGATTATCTGACTGGTATCTACCGCAATAAATCCTACACCCGCGCACATCGGACAAATAGAACCCAGAGGAAAAGAACTAGGGCCACCTGCTTTGTATTTATTGGCGGATACCCTTGCGTTCGTATCCAATACACAATTAGGGCACTCGGTGTTCTTTGTTGTTCCAAATACAATCCTACACGGGACCGTTAGGGCCGTACTTTCCAATAGGGCGTCTATCGCATTATTGAATAATGCCTTAAACTCGGGCGTTATTATACCGGCGAATGGATTACTCATTAGTTGTTGTAGTAACTAGCGTCATCGAAACGAGCGCCGTACTTTGACTCTATTGTTGTAATTGTTGGATTGTTGCTTACGCTGCTGTTCTCGGCTAGAGGACCGGCGGCATAAGTACCACCAACTCTACCTAGTACAACACTTCCGTTCTTTATGTTGTTAGCTGTTATAGCCTTTATTACATCTATTCCCATTAAAATTCTCCACTATTAAAGTTGCCTGTACGATTACGTACTTCTGTTGACTGTAAATTTCTTGGGTCAAATTGATTATTAATGAATGGACTAAGTATAGCTTTCCAAATATTTGGATTACCAATAGCATAATCGGCGGCTAGGTCATCAAACATTGCACATGGACCCAACTTGATTGTGTTGATATATCCTTGAATATTGTTGCTTGTATCTAGACTTAGGGCACCAAGAGTAGCTCTTATTCCAGCCAGAGCCGCCTTAGTCCTAAGTGCATTTGTATCTATAAAACACGCAGCCTTTAGAACTACTAGGGCCGCATATGCTTCGTCTAACGTAGCTGCTGCTGTTGGATTTGGCGTAATTGTTAGAGCTAGAAGATTAATCGTATAATCTGTAAAGTTTAGATGAACCTTTACCTGTTGCGCTGCCACACACAAAACTTGCTTTAGTCTATTGTCAGAATACGTTGGGTCTGTCTCCAAATCATTAATCATAACCCTTAGTGATGTAACCAAAGATAGTAGGTCGTCACACTCATTAATTGAAAGAGTCACACACTGTTCGTATGTGTTTGATTCCGATGTAACCGCTGATACCGTTAATCCATAGGACGTACCAACAACGCCACCGGAAATCCTAAAGGTCACTATTCCAGCAGATATTGATGGGCTACCAATGGTAAGTCCTACCGTGTCTGATGTTATCGTTGAACTAGATATGGTTTCGCCAGTAGCTAAATTCGCAGAAAAGTCTACGCCAAATACCTTTGACTCATTTGCTTCTTTATATAGAATCATGTAGCTACCTTAATTATTAGGTTGTGTTTCCTAGTGCAGCAATTGTGTATAGACCAAGTTGAGGAGCTGTGCCAGCAGCTAGCGTTAATGACAACCATACCGGCTGTGTTCCACCAGCTACAACATTAGCTATTGAAACACTTCCATCTCCGAATGGAGAAATTCCAGTTGGGGAAGTTAGGCGATTAGTAATAGTTGTTGTTCCACCAGTACCGCTTTCTGCTGAAATATCTACAAATGATGCAAGACCAGAAGAAGAACCGCTAATGAAAGCAGATGTTAGTGTAAGTGTTGCATGGTTATTCTTTAGGAATACCTTTTCATAATATGTTCTTGAAGAGCCACCAGAAGCATCAGCAATAGCATTGAAAAATGGACGACGAATAACATTCACGCCAGACTCCATAGCTACAATAACAGAAGCAGCTTTCTTAAGAGAAAGTGTTCCGTTATGCTGACCACTTACCATATGAATCCTATCATAAGATACAACTCCGGTAACTGGTGTTAGCCCACTAAGAGTAATAGTGGAGTTAATTAGGGCACCACCGGCATCTCTACCGTAAATTAAAATGCCGCTATTGTCTCCAGCTATAGTAGAAACAACAGACAATACAGATGGTCCAACAGCATTAGCTAGTGTAGTATCATCAAATATTACCCTTGTTGATGTATCTATAGCACCACCAGCAGTAGTGGCATCGCCAGTCGGCATGTTTGCGCTACCGTAGAATACTAGGTCACCAGATGAAATTGGCATGTTTTACCTCTATGTGTCACTTATTAATATTGGATACTATTGTCTATTTTGGGTACTTTATAAATCTGAGAATTTTGCTTAACTGTTATTGTGTTGTTAAATGTGTCCACAACCACAGTGTTATTTTCTAGACCAACAACCGCCACATTATTTTCTGGGTCCACAATTACAAGTACAGGAACTCCAACCTCTGGCTGGTCACTAGGGATAAAATACCCCTCGATAACAAAGTCACTAACATTTAATACACCAATAATGGATTCTATGGAAAAAGTTGAACTAATAGGATAGATAGCAACTGACGCAGTAGACTCAACACCAATAGTCCCATCTCTAAGTGTCTTTCCCAAACTATCCACGTTGGCGTTTACAGCCAACATTAAACGCTTGATGCTCTCTATAGTTGTCGGCGATTGCTTTTTAAGCATAGAGATAAATTCTATATTTGCTATGTAACCCCTACTTAATGCCAATAGCGTCTCTAGGTTGACACCGTTATTCTTAGTTAGCTTTAGTAGTGTATCTAAGTCTACTGTATTGTTCTTAGATAACCTTAATAGTGAATCTAGATTAATGTTATTGTTTTTAGATAACCACAATAACGATTCTATGTCTATTGTACTATTCTTAGACAACGACAGTAGTGAGTCTATATCTATAGTATTGTTTCTAGATAGCCCTAATAGTGTATCTAAATCAATACTACTATTCTTAGAGAATGACAATATGGTATCTAGGTTAGAGCTATTGTTCTTAGATAGTGACAATAGTGTATCTAGGTCAACCAGACCGTTTTTATTTAATGACAACAAGGAATCTGCACTTATATTTTTCTGCGCCGCTAAACGAAGTACAGTATCAATATTAACCAGTCTGGAACCACTAAGAGAAGAAAGGGTGTCGGCGGTTAGACTGTTTGATTTAATGAACTTAGAAATTGACTCTATACAGATAGCGTACTGAGCTAGTACCGCTAGATTACTAGCTGCAAGCACACTGTCTATATTAATGGATTTGTTGTTACTAAGAGCTAATAGCGTATCTATGTCGATTTGCTTGTTGTTACTAAGAGATAACAATGTCTCTATGTCAAGGGACTTGTTGTTACTAAGAGATAACAATGTCTCTATGTCAAGGGACTTGTTGTTACTAAGAGATAACAATGTCTCTATGTCAAGGGACTTGTTGTTACTAAGAGATAACAATGTCTCTATGTCAAGGGACTTGTTGCTAGTAAGAGATAGAGCTGTCTCAATATCGACCACATTGCTTTTCAGTAGTTGTAGTAAGGTGTCTATGTTGATAGAGCTATTCTTTTGAAATGTCGTTAGAGTATCTGCGTTTAAACTATTTGAGTCAACCAATTGAGAAATTGACTCTATACACAACGAACAATATTTAGCAATTGCATTAAGGCCACTGGTTGTAGTTGTGCTGTCTATGTTTAGGTCGCCTAGGTCAACTAGATTAGAAATTGATTCTATGTCTGTAGAATATGCAGTAAACACATTAGTCATCATCCTTGTACTATATTGCCAGACAGCTTGTTGGATTTGACCTAATTTGTCCGTAGGACTAGTATTTGCTCCCGACACTAATATTCTAGTGCCGTAAGCCCATACCGCGCTATTTATATCATCTATTCTCATCCTGTTCTAGTCCTATTTGAATAATTCCATACTCCCGATGCAATATTATTAGCCGTTAGTTCTTGGTGCTGTAAACCAATATTTGGATACATTAAGGTTGTACCTTTAGGGTCAATAGTAGGATAGCCATTTCCCTGTAGCAACAGACCGCCACTTATATTATTATTTGGAGCAAAATTACCACCAGAAGCATTAACAAAGAAACTAGTGGAACCGCTAATACAATTTTCAAGCCTTTGTGATGTGAGCGGCACATAGTTCACCGTATTATTATATGCAGCACAATTTCTAAAGTAATTAAGTGTACTAAGACTAGCATAAAATCCACTACCACCATTATTTTCTGCAACACAATTTACATACATTCCGTGTGCTGACGTGTTTTCAAATCCATTTTTTGTATTGTTGTATGCTATACATCCTTCTGTAATATTCAGAACACCAATAACAAAACCAGCTCCTATGTTGTTGTATGACAGGCACTTAACCACAGACTGTGCCGACACATTAAATCCATCAATCATATTGTTATATGCTTCGCAATGAGCAATATTTAATATACTTGCACTAAACGCAGCTACACCAGAACATCCAGTTGCCACACACGAAATAGCTGTTCCAGCGCTAGACCCAACAAATCCTCCGCTTGTACAGTTGTAAGCATTACATGACCTAGTAACGGCCCTTACACTGAAAAGCAAAAAACCGCGACCTCTAAATGCATTATTGCCATCACATGTAATATTTTCAAAAGAGCAAAACGAACTTGCAATTCTTATTATTACACCAGACCTAACACCGCTAGCTAATTGTAAAACGGGTGGAGTGCCACTGTCACACCTTACGGAGTTATAACCAATAGTTGTACCATAGGTAGCAGCAGCACCACCAACCGTATCGTTTAAACAACCAGAGCTGGTATTAACGCCGCTACTTGAAATTATGTACGTACCAGCTTTTATAAAGGCGCCATTACTAGTTACCTTTTGTGATTGCATAAAACCAGGATTTGCTAAAGGTCCACCCAACTTACCAGAAGCGGTTCCAGAAGTAGCAACCCAGCTTCTATCTACCGTCATAACCCCAGCACCATTCTCGCTAACAATCTGGTATCTTCCAAGAGTAAAACCAGTACCAGAAGTAATATTGATGGTGTTACCTACATAATTTTTGCAAGCTGAAGATGTTCCTTTTAAAGCAGCGCTTGAAAATGTGGTTGTAGAAGCAGCAACTATGTCATTCACATCTATTGCTGTACTTTGAGAATAGTCTATACTCCACATACCACCAGTAGGAGAAGCTGTGGTAGCACATCCTGCAACCGTATTAACTATTGTTGGAGAAGATGTTGTTACACCACCAGAGACGTTTACTCCAGAAAAATACTGAGTTGAGTTACCTATAGAGGCACCCAACATAGCTCCACTACCAACAACACCAGTAATGGCATACCACCCAGGAGTCCAGCTTTGTACATTCTTCTTTATGTATACGTAGTGACCAATATCTCTGGGGAGAAAATTATATGATGTACTAGTAACTAATGGGTTAGTAGATAGCCCACCAGAATTGCTTACTGATAGAGTAGAAATATAAACATTAGCAGCAGTAAGACCAGGAACAAACGCTCCACCATTCGTATCACTACCACTAGTTTGAACCTCCCATAATGTAGCAGCATTAATAGCCATATCTTACCCCGTCAATGTTCTGCTAGAGTAATTCCAAATACCAGACGCTATATCATTAATAGATAACTCTTGATGTTGGAAACCTATGTCCGTATATTGAGTAGTTAGACCACGGGGAAATACGCCGTATCCACCATATAAAGCCTGCGATGTAAGACTTGGAGCAAAATTACCAGTAGATGCACCAGCAAAGAATGTTCCTGTTCCAACAATACAGTTTACTTGCTCTGGAACATTAGCGTAATTAACCGTATTGTTGTACGCCGCACAATTATATAAAAAGTTACCTATGGTAGCACTAGTAGCTAAAAATCCGCTTGCATTATTTTCTGCAACACAGTCCATTAAAATAGCTCCACCAGCACCACCTATATTGAAACCACCATTAGTATTGTTGTATGCGACACACTTATAAGCCATAGTTGCATTTGTAAAACCAATTCCATCCCCAGTATTATTATCGGCTATACAATAATACGCATGAAGAACCACGCCTAGTCCACCGGCGCTATTATTGCTAGCCCTACAATTATACAATGAAAAATTTGCCGCTGTTGGTCCTGTGTCTTGAGCATAAGCAGGCCAAACAGAACAACCTGTAGCTAAACAATTAATTGCTATCGCCCCATTGTTGCTACAAACAAAAGCCCCGCTATTACAGTTATATGCGTTACAGTCTTGTATAGTCTGCCTAGTAGTACCAGCCCAATAACCCCTTGAGGCTGTTTGCTTATTACCATCAAAGGTTAGGTTATCTACTAAGCAGTAGTTTCCAGATGTTCTTAGTAATGTTCCAGAAGTAACGCCGCTAGCAAAAATTAAAGTAACAGCATTTATACTATCCTGTCTTATGCCGCTATATCCTGTCCATCTTGAAGTATTTCCAGAAGTATTAGCTCCAATTTCTAAGATACAACCAGAGGATACGTTTGCTGTTCTAGTTGTTATAGTATATGTGCCGTTTTTAATAAAGACACAATTACCAATAACTCTTTGTGAGGCGGCGTAACCAGGAGTAGCTAGAGGGCCACCAAGATAGCCGCTAGCAATAGCACCAGACGCAGCACCAAAACTTCTATCTACCTGCATTTCCGAAGTATTAGCCGAACCCGATGTAATTTGGTATCGACCAGGAGTAAAACCACTACCACCAAGAATGTTTATAGTATTACCTGATAACCATCTAGTTCCTGGCGAAATACCCTGTAGGTTGGAACAGGTAAAATTTATACCAGAGGTAGAGGTACAAACCAAGCCAGTAAAAAGTACAGGAGTGTTTTGAGAGAAATCTATAGCAAAAGTACCTCCGGTTGGAGATGCTGTCGTAGCACACCCAAGAGATGGATTTAGTCTATCTGGACATGCACCGCTAAATGTATTTGTCTGAAAAATAGTAGCTTGACCAATATCAGCGTTAATCATACCACTACCAGTGATAACCCCTGTTATCTGATACCAACCTGGAATCCAAGGATTGTTGATGCCAATATATAACCAATGCCCAACATCCATGCTAGTAAACGTATGTGTTGTACTAGATACAATAGGGCTACTAGTCATACCACCAGAATTGGTCACCAATAAATTTGTACCATACTGAGAGCTACCAGTAAAAAATCCACCCCCATAGCCACCACTACCATCAAGGCCGCTAGTCTGTACCTCCCATATTGTGGCAACATTAATAGCCATAACTCATTAACCCTCGGCAAAACAGTTGTATAACTACCTAATAATACACCTTCTACCAAAAAAAAGAGGAGCTACACCGAAGTATAGCCCCTCTTGATTTTTATAGTTGACTATACCCTTAGTAGGATAGTAGTAGAACTCTTCTGTTGTCTAGAACAGCGAAACCCTGCTCAGCCCAACCGTATAGACCAGCTCTCTTCTGACGATGCAATGCTTCGTCCTCGAAGATTTGAACCTGCTCACGAATTGGCATAACAAAGCTATCACTCTTGCGTAGGTCCAAGCCTACAGCTAGCTCTACGTGTCCAGATGGTAGGGAACCACCAAGCTGGTTTGTGTAGAACAACTGATATTCCTGACCTTCACCAAGTTCGTCCAAATCGTGAAGATTTACAGAGAATACACGGTTGATTCTACCGTCTTCTGCTGTGAAGATTTCTCTTCTGGTGAACTCGTCTACTTGGTCAAGACCCCAGTTACGGATGTCTTCGACACCTTCTGGGCTCATGTAAATATCCGTTAGGATACCACGGTTAAGTGATGTTGAGTTACCACCACCGTTTCTACGCATAACTGTCTTCGCTAGAGAAACAAGTCTCTTTGTGAACTGACCTGGATTGCTATCAGCGTCCAAGACAACAATGTTACGGTCAACACCAGCCGCTAGGATTGTGTGCCATCCGTCATCATTCATCTTCTTGGTGAACTGAGCTTCCATCAATTCCATAGCACGACCGACAACATCCCAACGGGCGTCACGGGCATACTTAAGCAACCAGTCGATGGATGCACCGACATCGTATGTCGGAACCATGACGTAATCGCCTTCAACGTGTCTCTCTGGTATACGACCGTGGTTAGGGATTGTATACGCTACGAAATCCTTTTCTGTACCTGGAGCGATGAAATCAAGAGGGAACTCTGGAGTTGCACTCTGTGTCAAAGCTATAGGCTCAAAAATACTGTCAAGGATGTCCCCAAAAAGAATACCCTTTCTCAAAGGTAGTTCTAGGGCCTTGGCAAGTTCTGCCTGAGCAGCAAGAGCCTCTTCTTTAATGTAGGAACCAGACTTGATTAGAAGCTGGTCCATTTCTGGAGTCGGTTGAACCTTAGCCATGATTTTGTTATCTCTCCTAAAATTATTGTATGTTGATGTCTACTTTTGCATATCCATCGGCGTCTTTAGCGCTTAGGAAACGTCCAACCTGTGTGCTATTAGCAACGGCTGTCGGTGTCAATTCACCTAGAGCATTGTAATAAGCCTTGTCACCGGCTGTTGGTGTACCGCTAACTGCGTTTGTTACAACCCAGCCGCGTCTTAGAAGCAATACCTTGCCTCCAACCTGGACTTCATCCTTGTGCCAGTTGATGTGCTGACGAGTCAAGTCGTAGTTGACAACGTCGTTTAGTAGCAAACCTACTGGATTTGTGCCGGATACGCCTGCTGCACCTGTTGGTAGAGCAACGTAAGCACTTGCTTGGTCCATAGCTGCACCGGAACCGGAGCTGTTGTGTACCAAAACATAACCACGAGTAGCAACAAAGTTCGTGAAGAACGACATGTCTGTTAGAAATTCGTGTCTATCTGATTTTAGAGCCATCTGTACTATATCTCCTTTAAGAAATTACTTAGTTGCTTTTGCTTTAGCCTTGCTACCACCAGCAATTCTGGATTCAAGCCAGCCAGCCAAAGCCTTACGGGTTTCAGTGGCTACGTCTTCGCCTTCTTCGCTACCTGCGGCAGCTAGATTTGGCTCTTCGTCTGTTTCAACACTCTCAAGGTCAGCAGAAGCGCCGGACTCGTCTGCATCAGATGCAGTAGCCTTGCAGCCTTCTTTCTTCTCTTTCTTACCATTCTTATCGTCTTTGGACTCGAACGGTGCTGGCTTTGCAGCCTTGATAGCAAACTCAGCAACTAGAGCAAACTGCTCATCGCTGGAACTTGCAAACTTCTCGACTGTAGCGGCTGCATCTTCTGCGGAGACACCACCGGCGACAAGAGTAGCAACGCGGGCTGCCTTAGCGGCCTCTGCCTTAATCTTACCTAGGTCTGTCTCAAGAGCTGCCTTAGCTGTGTTAGCTGCTTCTAGGTCGGCGGCTGCCTTAACGGAAGCGGCCTTAGCGTCAGCTAGTTCTTTTGTAAGAGCTGTAACATCTGAAACAGATGCCTCAAGCTTCTTCGTTAGGTCTGTAACGGAAAGCTCCAATTTATCAACGGATGCCTTCGTGGACTTCTCAGCAAGAGTCTTGTTGTCTTCTGTCAACGCTTTGACGGAAGCCTTAAGCTCAGCTACTTGGTCCTCTAGAACCTTGTTTACAACATCTGACATATTACTGTTCTCCTTGTCATTATTTGGTTTAGCAGCTTTACTCTGTTGAGTATCGCCACAAAATATAGATACACCATTTCTTTTGGAAAACGGATTTATTTCCGTTGCCGTACTAAAATCTATTACTGATTCCCAAGGGAATGCTGAGCTTGCTGGGTTAGCTGGACGTACCACATAACCCTTACCAGAAAAGGACATATTACGCATAATACGGCCAATTTTGCATCCTTCGTATTCACCAGTACCACCATATGCTCTAAGGTGTTTGGTTAAGAAAGCAGTATCAGTAGCTCTAGCCACAACCCTTTGGTCGCCCTCTGGAGTTATAATACCGTAGTTAAACCCAGAGAATAAACATTCCATTGATACTAGAGCTTCTTTCTTATCAATCTTAGCGATAAGCTCTTCTACCTTTTCCTTAACCTTTTCATTGCTCCAAACCCTATAGATTACAGAAGCATCTATTAGATGGAAGAAAGCTGGAACATGGTCATCAGCTAGATTGTTAGCTATAATCTTAGCGTTTTCATCAATACACCACGTATCAATCATGTGGCCGATTATAGATGTGTCAACATGCTCAAGGTTACTTGGCTTGTGAATTGGGGTACTTCTAGCGTGCCATGTTTCTAGTGGGTCGAATATATCATCATTCTTATTCCAATTAGTAGAAGCTAATATGGATTTGTTTAGATATAGGTCACTATCTGTTAATCCAGCTAGAACCTTATTTTGAACGCCTACTGCATGAAGCGCAGCGGCAATTCTTTCCATCTGTTCACTACTTGGAACATATGTTTGCGGCTCTATTAGATATGCTATTGAAGCCTGAGTACGAACCTGTTCGGCTATACCGGCATCAATTTCTGCTTGAAAAATAGGTATGTATCTTGACATTTATCTCTTTCTCTTGCTGTTTAGGAAACCGGATATTGAGCGTTGTAAGTCTGTCTCGCTAGCCTTATCTGCAACTAAATCGCCATTAGCAGAGGCGCTGAGCATAATATGTGTACACACATCACCCTTTGTCTCTGGCTCTATTCTTTGGCTAATACTTACTGAAACCCTTTCCTCTTCATCATCATAATAGTCTCTGTATTTGTAGACACTAGCACTCGTTACATTGTCGAGAGCCTTACCGTCCACAACTACTTTGAGTTCTTGGGTTTGTGTATCTAGCTCTATACTTACCTTACTCATCGCTTCCTCCATAATAGTCTGCATAAACACATGCTTGGATGCTCTTAATGTCGTCTAGCGTAGGACTCTTCTCTGTTGCTGAGGAAACATCATTTAGATAATTCCTGTACATTGAATACATCTCTTTGTACTCGTCCCCAAAATTAAGTCCACTTTTAACCACTTCCTCATTAATTTCGGAGAATGGCTCAATAGTAGATAATACCCCAAACTTGATTCTTTCTGACTCTTCAGCTTCAGACGTACTAAACATGCGGAAATTCTTCTTTCCGTAGCTCTCAAGGAAGCCAGGATTTAATATGGCCGCAATTTCAGCCTGGGCATGATTAGCCCAAACAGCAAGCGCCGCCCTACTTCTTGGCTTAAAGGTTTTAGTCTTTCTCTTTGAGGAATCCTTAGACCCAGACGGGCGACCCTGACCCGGCTTTCCTTTAGCCTTCTGCTGGGTTACCTTAACCTGATTGGCAAGCTTTTGCTTCTCCATATCCTGCTCATGCTTCTTATCAATGAGCGCGGTTTCTGTTTCTGGCTTCTCTGGAATGTCCAATCCAACCTGCCCAGGTGTAACTGTTCCCTGCTGCAATGCAATCTTCTTAAGGCTTTCTGTAGCAATCTGCTCGAAGTACGGGCCGGTCTTATTGACAAGACGACCGTTATCGCGGTCCTTAGCCTCACGGTTAATTCTGATTCTTTCCATTTCTGGGTTCTGCTTCATTACGTATTGCATGGTTTCGTCGGAGATAATGTTCCTATCCACCATCTCTTTGAATAGAGTTAGTGTTGTCTGCTCATCGCCCAAGTTCATTAGGTCGAACTCAATGTTAGCTGCAAACCTAAAACCCATAGCCTTTTGAACTATGGCAAGTTCGGCCTCCCAGAACTCCTTGACAACTTGGCGACCATACTCAAGTCTTTCTGTAAGAGTCTTGAGAGAGATAAAGTTGTTGGTGGTGCCTGCCGCGCCATAAGTACCTGTTAGCGTCGGTGGAATACCAAGGCCCGCATAAAGAGCGTTTAAAATTGGCTTGTACTTTTCCTCACCCAAAAACTTGTAGACTTCGCTCTTGGATTCAGTTAGCTTAAGGTCTTCACCCCAGATAATATCCATTGTGCCGCCGCCAGTATGGCTTTGTAGAATGGAAGCCAACTTAGCCGC
>Ga0315285_10000261_pt1 | contig 53363 bp, 32 predicted proteins | sample YL17G09_36_MG_FD_203698 | JGI IMG/M metagenome (GOLD analysis project Ga0315285, IMG submission 203698) | Sediment microbial communities from Yellowstone Lake, YNP, Wyoming, USA - YL17G09_36 | ecosystem: Environmental > Aquatic > Freshwater > Lake > Sediment | place: USA: Wyoming | collected... | reverse complement strand
GGCCGAACGCCGTCTCGACGCCCTGCTGGTTGCGGGCCTTCACTGCGAACGTGTAGCTGGTCGACGGTTGCAGCCCGCTGATCGTGATGTTGTCCCACTGGGCATCCGTCTGCCAGACCGCGGTCGCACTGGGCTGACCACTGGTATTGACGTACTTGCCGTCCCAATTCGCATCCACCGGGCTGCTGGCCGTGCAGCGGACCGCAAACACGGTAGTGCCCGGATTGCCGTTCGGGTTCACGTCGAGGTTCATCTCGTGGGCCGTCGGGCTCGTCAGCGTTGGGGCGGCGGGCACGTTGGCCCAGGTCGTCGCCGTCGCATTGCCCGAATAGTTGCCCACGTTGGGCGGCGACACACTGTCGCGGGCCCGCACGCGGTAGGTGTACGCCGTGTCCGGCGACAGGCCGCTGTCGGTGTACTGGGTGGAGGACTGCCAACTGCTGCTGTTGCCGCCGGAGCCGCCCGAGACGAAGTTGAACTCATACTGCACTGGCGGGGTGGCGTCAGTTGCGGTCGTTGCGGTCATGCTGATCGCCGAGGCGCTGGTCGGGGCGGGTGGCACGGCGAAGGTCATGGGGTTCGGCGTCGGCGGCGTGGTGTCCGACGGAGCGCAGGCCGGGCCGGATAGATCGAGCGAGAATGCGCCCGTCTCGCCGCTGGCGCCCGACACGCGGATGTAATAGGTGTTCCCGCCGGTGACCGAGACACTCAGCTTCGACTCATAGGCATATAGCTCGCTGCACTGGAACCAGCCGGCGTTGTCGTTGCAGCCGACCTGATTGCCGCTGGTCCCCGGGCACCCGGTGTGGACCGACACGACGGTGTTATAACTGGAATCGCAGAGGTCGAGCGCCAGCGTGCCGCTCGAAACGGGAGTGTACTTGTACCACACGTCGGGCGTGGAATTGGAGGAGCCGCAGCTCGCCGAGCCGTCAACGGTCGCCGAGCCCGTGCTGCCGTTGTACGTGCCCGGGCACGCCACGACCGCATCGGCGCACGCGTCGTTCGCCGGCGGCGGACCGGGAATCATGGCGTGGGCGCCGAAGCCCACGGTGATATGGTCCGCGTGCGCGCCGCCGTAATACGTGTTGTCCAGCGTCAGGAACGTCGTGCCAATCGCCGGCGTGATGGAGCCGCTCGAGCCATGCATCGGCACGCTGTTAACCATCAGCATTGACAGGACGGCCAGAAAGTCGGCATGACCGTTGTTCGCCAGGTCGTTGCGCGTGCTCCAGATGCACCCGGACAGGAGCTGGGCGCAGGTGTGGATGTCGCTGGTGCACGGGTACTGCATATTATTCTCGGCATCCCGGATGCCGGTGTCGCAGTTGTCGTAGTAGAAGCCGTAGGCCAGCACGTGATCATCCGACAGCAGCACCGCCACGGTGTCCCCCACGCCCTCCCCGTACTGGTCCTGCCCAGCGCCGCCGCAGTCCACAATGTGGTGCCCGTACTCATGATGCACGACACTGGAGAAGGCCGTATCGCCGTAGCTGCTGCCCGCGGCGCAGAAGTTGAGTGAGCTGCCATCGTACCAGGCGTTGCCCGGGCAGTAAACGATGTCGGTGCACATCACGTACAGCGGGAAGCTGGTCTGGGTAGAAATCGTGGGATAGTCGGGATCCTGGACGAGCACCCAGTCGCGGATCAGGTTGGCCTGCACGTAGGCGTTCACCTGGGCCCGGACGGCCTCGCTGGTGTTGGCCTGGTTGTGCATGAAGTTCGCCGGGCCGGGCGGCGTGACGCTGAGGGTCAGGGTCTCCTCGCTGCCGGCCACGTTGTCCACGGTGAAGCGGTAGCCGCTCAGGTACGACGTCACCGTCACGGGCGACGAGCCGCCGTTGGGGATCGTGAAGTTGCCGCTGGCATCCGCATACGCCGTAGTGCTGCCGATGGCGACCTTGGCATAGGGCATCACGGTCGCCACTTCGGGGTTGCACTGCTCGGCCTTGGGGATCGTCGTGGCCATGCCGCTGACGTTGCCGGTCACGTCGGTGAAGAGGATCAGGTTCTCGGCGTGCAGAACCTCGCCGCTCGCCGCGTCGCACACGAAGCGCCACTTCAGCGGCTCGTAGCCGGGCGACGTGCCCGCGCCCACGAACGTGAGCGCCACTTTCGGCGTGCGGGGCGTACCGTCCGGATCAGGCCAGATCACCAGCTCGGCCGCGCCGAAGTCGCTCAGGCCCGGCTGAAAGGCGGCTGCCGCCGCGTGCGCCGCACCCTCGTTGACGTGGGCCGCCGCGCCGGCGGGCACCGCGTAATCGCCCAGATCATGCAGGGTGGAATTTGCGAGGACGAGCGGATAGCCCGGCGCATTGACGACGAGCAGCCGCAGATCGGCGCCGTACACCGGCAGGCCGTCCCGGTACTGCCGGTAGCAGACCATCGTGCACCGGTAGGTGCCGGTCTCCTCGTTGTACATGAGCGGCTGCGTGTACTGCGCATTGAACGCGTTGCCGGGCAGCAGCTCGCCCGGTGCGACGCCGAACAGCTCGCCGAAGGTCCGGACAAAGTTGTCCGCACTGGCCTCCGGCGAGAGGCCGTAGCCGAACTCCGTCCCGTACACTTGGGCGAGCTCGCGGCCCTCTGTGAAGAACCGCACTTCCGGGAATGCTTGCTGCAACTGGTTGGCGACATCCTGGGCTGCACCACCGAAGGCGAGCGCACTGCTCGCCAGCACCAAACTTACAAGGATCCACCGGCGCATTGTTACTCCTCCATCTCTCGTGCTTTTCCGCAGGGGACTTGACGCTTCTCCTGCTCCTCTACACCACGATACCCCGAATTGCCTTGCGGAGCAAGTGGACCTTGCCTCCTATGGCGTCAGCGCGTCGACAAACGGGTTGATGTCGCCGAAATCGACCGCGCCGCTGCCGTTGAAGTCACCGTGGAGGATGAAGCAGTCGGGGAACGTCGCCTGGTACAAGACGGGATCGGTAATCGCCAGCACGAACGGGTTGATGTCGCCGAAGTCCAGCACGCCGTCGCAAGTCAGATCGCCCAGCAGGCCGAACACGGCGGTGACCGTCCGGTCGCCGCCCATGGTGATGGAGATCGGGTTGGCCGTGCCGCCCAGGTCGCCCGACCAGTGGTCGAAGTGCCAGCCGGTCGCCGCCGTGGCGGTGAGCTGCACGGTCGTGGCGGGCGGGTACGAGCCGCCCGGCGGGTCCAGGGTAATGCTGCCGGTGCCCGGCGGGCTGACGTTGGTCGTCAGCGTGTAATTCGTCGGCTGGCAGGCCGGCCCCACGATCGTCAGGCCATACAGGCCCAGCTTGCCGTTCCAGCCGCTGATGCGGATGACATAGGTCGTGCCGGCCGTGACACTGAGCGTGACCTCGGAGGGAGCATCGTAAGGCTGCCCGCAGGCATCATCGTTGCAGCCCAGCGTGTTGGCCGCCGTGCCCGGGCAACCCGTGTGGATGGACAGCACCGAGTCATAGTAGGTGCCCGTACACATGGTGAAGTGGGCACTGCCGCTCGTCGCGGGCGTGTACTTGTACCAGACGTCCGGCGTTTGGTCGGAGAGTCCGCAGGTGGTCGCGCCGTCCACGCTTCCGCTGGTCGTGTACCCCGTATAAGTCTGCCCCGGGCAGGCCACGAAGGCGTCGGCGCACAGGTCGTTCGCCGGCGGGGGCGGCGGGAGCATCTCATGGTTGCCGAACCCGGTCGTGATCTCCGCATGATGCACGCCGCCGTAGCAGGCGTCGTCCAGCGCGATGAACGTGTTGTAGATGCTCGGGTCGATGCCTGAGCCCGTGTGCAGGGGAATCGAGTTCACCGTCAGCATGGAGATGATCGCGAGCGCGGTGTCGGGGGTGGTTATGTCCAGCTCCTGGCGCGTGTCCCAGACGCAGCCGGAAAGCAACTGTCCGCAATAGTGAATCTCGCCGCTACAGGGATACGGGATGGTGTTCTCGGCGCTGCGAATTCCGGCGTTGCAGTCGCCTTGAAAACCGTAGCCCTCCACCGGATCGTCCGCGATCAGCAGCGCGGCGCAGTCGGACATGCCCTCGCCATAGGCGCCCTGGCCGCTGCCGCCACTGGCCACCAGGTGGTGGCCGTACTCGTGGTGGACGATGTTGGAATAGGCGGTATTCGGGCAGCCGTTGCCGGAGCGGAAGAAGTTGATCGAAAGGCCGTCGTAGTACGCGTTGCAGGAATCGTTGATGTTGACGTAGACCGGGAAGTTGGTCTGACTGGCGATCACGGGATAGAGGGGGTTCTGCACCAGCGCCCAGTCACGTACCACGTTGGCCTGGATATACCCGTTCACCTGGGCCCGAATGAACTCGCTAGTATTGGCGGCGTTGTGCAGGAAATTGGCCGGTCCGGGCGGCGTCACCGTCATCGTCAGCGTCTCGAGCGGGCCGCCCACATCGTACACCACAAAGTACGGCCCGCTCATGTAGGAGGTGACCGTCACCGGCGAGCTGCCCCCGTTCGGGATCGTGAAGTTCCCGTTGGCGTCCGCGTACGCCGTGGTGCTGCCGATCGCGACCTGGGCGTACGGCATGGGCGTATCCACTTCCGGATTGCAGATGTCCGCCTTCGGGGGCGTGGTGGCCAGGCCGTGGACACTGCCCGTCACGTCCGTGTGCAGGATCAGGTCTTCACTTTTCAGAATCTCGCCCGTGGCGGCGTCGCTGACGAAGCGCCATTTTGCGTAGTCGGGTGTCGCCGGCAGCCCGTTGTCGGCTACAAAGGTGAGCGCGACGCGCGGTCCGCCGCCGGCGGACGGCTTACCGTTGGAGTCTGGCCAGATCACGAGCTCGGCGTCGCTGAAGTTGATGAGCCCTGGTGCAAAGGCGGCGGCGGCGGCATGGGCCGCCCCCTCTTGTGGCACAGCCGCCCCGGCTGTGGCCTGCCAGTCACCCAGGTCGTACAGGGTCGAGTTGGCCAAAGTCAGGGGATAACCGGGCTGGTTGCTCACGAGCAGGCGCAGGTCAGCGCCATAGACCGGGAGGCCGTCCTTGTACTGCCGGTAGCAGACCAGGGTGGCGGCGTACTGGCCGGTAGCGGGGTTGTACAACAGCGGCAGTCCCGGCGCGCCGGGATACCCCGGCGCGCCGGGGCTGAACGCGCTGCCCGGCAACAGCTCGTCCGGTGCGACGCCGAAGATCTCGCCAAATGTGCGGACGAAGTTGTCCGCGCTGGCCTCGGGTGAGAGGCCGTAGCCGAACGCCGTTCCATACACTTGCGAAAGCTCCCGGTTCAGCCCCGGCGCGCCGGGGAAGAACTGCACGTCGGGGAACGCCTGCCGCAACTGGTCGCGTGCGACCTGGGCGGCTCCACTGCCTAGCACCAGCGACCCGCCCGACAGCACCAGGCCCAGACACAGCGAGACCTGCCAGCGCATTGCCTTCGCTCCTTCTGGTTCCACGGTTGGCCTGAACTGAACCAGGCCGCGAACAGGGAGTTTACGTGCTTCTTTTCCGATTCCGCAGTTTCAGCGTAGCATTTCCGCGTCCCCGGTGCAACGACGAACTATCAGTCGGACGCAGCACTGGGGGCCTGACAGCACCGGTCCGCCAGGGCGGCCCTGCCCGACCGGCCGCCAGACGAACCGCCGGGCAGAGGAGATTCTCTGCCCGGCGGCTGCCTGCTATTGCGTTTCGCCCGCGGTCGGGCGAAGTGCCGACTATTGGGTAAGCAGCGCGATGAACGGGTTGATGTCGCCGAAGTCCACCACGCCGTCGCCGTTGATGTCCGCGTTTCCGAGCAGGCAGTTGGGATACTGCACCAGATACGCCGCCGGATCGGTCAGCGCCAGAATGAACGGGTTAATGTCGCCGAAGTCGATCATGCCGTCGCAGTTCATATCGCCGACCAAACCGAACACGGCGGTCACCGTCCGGTTGCCGCTCATGGTAATCGTGGCGGGGTTGGCCGTGCCGGACAGGTCGCCTGCCCAGTGGTCGAAGTGCCACCCAGTCGCGGCATTGGCGGTGAGCTGCACCGTGGTACCGTACGGGTACGTTCCGCCCGGCGGGTTCAGCGTGACCGTGCCCTGGCCGGTGATATTGACGGTCAGCGTGTACTGATTGATCACAAAGACCGCCGTCACGGTCTTATTGCTGTTCATCACGATCGTGGCCGGGTTGGTGCTGCCGCTCAGGTCGCCGGACCAGTGGTCGAAGTGCCAGCCGGTCGCCGGATTGGCGGTGAGCTGGACGCTCGTACCATAGTCATACGTTCCGCCCGGCGGGTTCAGCGTCACCGTGCCCTGGCCGCTGATATTGACGGTCAGCGTGTACTGGTTGATCGCAAAGACCGCCGTCACGGTCTTGTTGCTGTTCATCACGATCGTGGTCGGGTTGGTGCTGCCGCTCAAATCGCCTTCCCAATGGTCGAAGTGCCAGCCGGTGGCCGGGTTGGCGGTCAACGTCACGGTCGTGCCCGGCGGATACGAGCCGCCCGGCGGGTTCAGCGTGATGGTCCCCGCGCCGCTCGGGCTCACATTCGTCGTCAGCGTGTAGTTCGCGCTCTGGCAAGCTGGCCCCTCGATCGTTAGGCCGTACGCGCCGACATTGCCGTTGTAACCGCTGACACGAATGATGTAGGTCGTTCCGCCCGTCACATTGAGCGTGACCTCGGAGGGGGCGTTGTAGGGTTGGCCACAGGCGTCGTCGTTGCACCCCAGCGTGTTGGATGAGGTGCCGGGGCAACCCGAATGGATCGACAGCACCGAGTCATAGTTCGTGCCCGTGCACATCGTAAAGTGGGCACTGCCGCTCGTGGCCGGTGTGTACTTGTACCACACGTCCGGCGTGCTGTTGGATGTGCCACAATTGGTCGAACCATCGGTGCTCGCGCCGCCCGTGTTGCCGGTGTAGTTCTGTCCCGGGCAGGCCACGATCGCGTTGGCGCACAGGTCGTTGGCCGGCGGCGGCGGGGGCGGACCCATGCCGTGGTCGCTAAAGCCAGTGGTGATCTCGGCGTTGTGCGCGCCCCCGTAGTAGCTGTTGTCCAGCGAGATAAACGTGTTGTAGATGGCCGACGTGATACTCCCACCCGTGTGCAGCGGAATGGAGTTCAGCGTCAGCTTGGAAATGATCTGCAAGTACGTGCTCGGATTGGTGTTAGCCAAGTAGGTGCGGGTGCTCCAGATGCAGCCGGAAAGCAACTGACCACACGCGTGGATTTCGCTCCCACAGCTCGAACAACCGCTCGCTGAATACTGGCAGTTGTTGTTGGCGTCGCGGATGCCGGCGTTGCAGTCACCCTCGAAACCATAGCCGACGACCGAGTTGTCCGCGATACACACCCCGACGCTGTCTGCCATACCTTCGCCATACTCGTCCTGCCCGCTGCCACCGCACTCCACCAGGTGGTGGCCGTACTCGTGGTGGACGATGTTGGAGTAGGCCGTGTTCGGGCAGCCGCCGCCGGCGCGGAAGAAGTTGATCGAGCTGTAATCGTAATATGCGTTGCAGGAATCATTTATGTTGACGTTGACCGGGAAGTTGGTCTGACTGGCGATCACGGGATAGAGGGGGTTCTGAACCAGCGCCCAGCCCCGCACCACGTTGGCCTGGATGTACCCGTTGACCTCGGCGCGAATGAACTCGCTGGTATTGGCGGCGTTGTGCATGAAGTTCGCCGGGCCAGGCGGCGTGACCGTCATGGTCAGAGTCTCGAGTGGCCCACCCTGATCGCTGACCACAAAGTACTGCCCGCTCATGTAGGAGGTGACCGTCACCGGCGAGGTGCCGCCGTTCAGGATCGTGAAGTTGCCGCTGGCGTCCGCGTAGGCCGTTGTGCTGCCAATCGCGACTTTGGCGTACGGCATCGGCGTATCCACTTCCGGATTGCAGATGTCCGCCTTCGGGATCGTGGTCGCCATGCCGTGGACACTGCCGGTCACGTTCGTGTTAAGAATCAGATTCTCGGTATGCAGAATCTCGCCCGTGGCGGCAGCGCTCACGAAGCGCCACTTCTGGTAGTACCCGGTCGCCGGTCGCCCGTTGTCCGCCACAAAGGTGATCGCCACGCGCGGTCCGCCGCCGGCGGACGGCTTATCCGCCGCGGTGGAGCCGGGCCAGATCACGAGCTCGGAGTCACTGAAGTTGATGAGCCCTGGAGCAAACGCGGCAGCGGCGGCATGGGCCGCACCTTCAGACACGTCCGCCGCCCTGGCCGGATCCGCCGCTGCGGACCAGTCACCCAGGTCGTACAGACCGGAATTCGCCAAGAGGAGGGGATAACCAGGCTTGTTGTCCACGAGCAGACGCAGGTCCGCACCGTAGACCGGAAGGCCGCCTTCGTACTGCCGATAGTAAACCGCGGTGCACGCATACGTGCGCGTGTCTTCGTTGTACATCAATGGCAGCGTGTATTGCGCGCTGAACGCGCTGCCGGGGAGCAGCTCCTCGGGCGTCACGCCGAACGCTTCCGCGTACGTGCGCACGAAGTTGTCGGCGCTCTGCTCGGCCGACAGGCCGTACCCGAATGCGGTGCCGTACACCTGGGCGAGCCGCCCGCCCTCAAACCAGAACTGCACCTCCGGGCAGGCTTGCTGCAACTGGCTGCGGGCGTCCAGGACCCGGTCGGCCGCCAACCCCACGGTCACGTTCAACATTATTAGACTGACAGCGATCCACCAGCGCATTGTTCTACTCCTTCCGCTTGCACGACTTTGTACGACATGAAGAAAGCCACGGAGAGACCGGAACTTCCGCTTCCTCGCTTGGTTCCCAGAATACTAGGCTACCAAGTTGCCCAGCGGCCAGCAACAACTTTGTCGTTGGCCGTTCGGGGGGGGGCCGTGACAGAATCGGCGGGCCCGTAGCGGCCGGGCTACTTCCCGGCCGCAGTTGGACATGTGGCCTTCGACGGCCGGGACGGAGCCCGGCCGCTACACCGCCACGGGCGCGCCGTGCCCGGGCGACGCCCGCCGAAACTGTCCCGCACCCGGTTTGGGGGATGCAGTCGCTGACATGGCGGCTCGTGTCCGATAATAATCGGTGTGGCATTGGTTCAGCAGCGCTCGACCGCTTGCCCAAACCGGAAACCTCCACCCCGCCTATCTCGCGAATCCGCCGCAGCGGACGGTGGCCCCCGGGTTCGCGCATCCGATACCATGCAACCCGTGATCGTCCATGCCGATGCACCCGGATGTACCATCGCCGCCCAACCGCTCCCCCAGGCCACGCCGAAACCTGCTGACGCAGGCGGGCGCACTGGGCCTCGTGGTGCTCGTACTAGCCGGCGGGTTCTGGACGGCGCGCTGGTATTCGACCCGCCGCAGCCTGGCCTGGCAGGTGCGGCGGGGGCTTGAGGAGCTTGAAGCCGCCGACACCCCGCAGAAACTCCGCGCCGCCCTCGATCGCTGGGACACGGCGACACGCCCCAACTGGGAACCGCGCCTGGACGAATTCATCACCCTCCTGTTTCGCGATTACCCGCTGGAAGACCAGCGCGTGCGGTTGCTGCTGACGCGCGTGGCCGCAGCCGACTACGGCAACCGCCGGGCGGACTGGCAACGTTGGTACGACGACCGCCGGCGCCGGCGACAGGGCTTGCCAGCCCAGGTCGCCCGGAAAGAGGCTGTCACCTTGAAGCCACGCTGGGTAGCGCCGGTGGGGCTGACGGCGTGGTTCACAACGATCCTGCCCCTGGACGGTCAGATTTACGTGGCCTCACTCGGCGCAAGCTTCGACGACGGCTCGGACGCGGCCGATGGGGTGGTGCGCGTCGACGGAGCGAGCGGAACGGCGGAACTGCTGTTCATGCCGCCGTCGGAGCATCGTGGCCCGCGCGACGTCATCGGGATCGCCGCCGGCGACGAGGGCTTATTTGCCGCCTGCCACAACGGATCCGTTTACTACATCAATGCGCAGGGGGACACCCTCTGGCACGTGCACGCGGGGGACCCCATCGTCGCGCCGCCGCTGGCGGCCGACACCAACCTGGACGGCATCACCGATGTCATCGTCGCCACGCACGGCGGAAAGGTGATGGCGTTGAGCGGGCGCCAGGGGAAAACGACCTGGGTCGCGAGTGTCGCGCGCCCGGCGGCCGGCCAAAAGCTGCTCGGGACGACCCTGGCCCTCGGTAATGTGATGGGCCAGGCCGAGCCGGAGCTCGTCGTCACCATGCCGCCGGGGCAAATCGAGGTCCTCGCGTTGCGAACCGGGCGGTCGTTGTGGCGGCACGAGCTCGCTGCCGGGAACGTGGCCGGTGCGATTTGCGGCGCCGGGCGGCCCGCCGCGGCGGGCTCGGAGCCGTCGGCGTACGCAGGCGACCGTGCGGCGTGCATCTGGTCGCTGGTGAATGTCGGTCGCAGTCTGGAGGCCGTGCGCTGGTGTACTCTGGCGACGCGGCGCGACGAGACGCTGGTGGCCGGCCTGCGGACGCTGCGGATTGCCGACGGCCGAGAGCCAGGAGCCCGCCGCGGCGGGGCGCCCGGTTCAACGATGGCGAGCTCGCTGCTGCTCGCGTGCCTGACCGGCGACTACACCGCGGGGCGCGGGGCGCTGTGTGCACTGCTGGCGGAAGGCGAGTACTGGCGGTTGCCGCTCGACGGGGCCATATGGAGTACGCCGGCCGTGGCCGACCTGAATGCGGACGGTCAGGCGGAGGTCGTGGTTGCGTCAATCGAGCCGGGGACCGCGGACCAGATGATCGGTGTCGTGACGGTTGTCTCCTCAGCGGGGCACTGCCTACAGCGCGCCGTCGTCGACGCACCGATCGAATGCTCTCCCGTGGTGGCTGACGTGGACGGCGATGGCCGCCTCGAAGTGCTGGTCGCCGACCAATCCGGCCGTTTGCACTGCTATGCGACGGACGGCTACGGGCCGGTGGAATGGGGCCTGCACGCCGGCGACAGCCACAACACGCGCAATGCGGTCAATGCGTACGACTACGGACAGCGCCTGTACGGTTACCAGTGGCAGTGGAAGCCCTAGGGAAGAATGCAGAATGCAGAATAGCGAATACAGCAACGGACGCATCCAGCGGGGGCGAGGGACGCGCTGTATTCCCTGTTCTGTATTCGGTATTCACCCTCTCACCCCCTTCGTCGGCGGGCCGGGCGGCGGCGGTGCGGGTTGCGTCGTGCTCGGGGTCGGCAACAGCGCCTGCAGACGCTCATCGGGGGCCATCACCACCTCGTCGCCGAGGGAAAGGCCCTCGGCCACCTCCACCAGGGTCGTCGTCGTTCGCCCCAGCTTGATCTCCACCGGGGCCGTCGACAGGCCGCGCCGCGCGAACACGAAGTGCTTCGTGCCGCGCGTGAACACGCACTGCACCGGCACCGCGAGCACGTCCGGGACTTCCTCAATCAAAACCTCGATGTGCGCGGTGTCGCCGGGCGATAGGGCGGTGTCGTTTTCATCGAGCTTGATCTCGGCGGCGTGCTCCTTCAGATTGGGATTCAGCCAGCCACGCTCGGAGTCGGCGAACTTGGTGATCTTGGTGAGCGTGCCGGTGAACGTGCGGCCGGGCACCGCCGGCACGGTGATCAGACACTTCAGCCCCTCCGTGACCATGTGGCGGTCGGCCTCGTGGATCCGCGTCGAGACCAGCATTTGCGAGGTGTCGGGCAAGGTCAGGACCGTCTGGCCGGCGTAGACCTGCTCGCCCGGCGCCACGCGATTGTCCGACCAAAAGCGCCGTTCGCCCGACGGGCCGTACCGCACCACGCCGTCGGTCGGCGCATGCACTTCGCACTTGGCGAGCTGCTCTTTCATGCGTTCGAACTTGCGCTGGCGGATCTCCAGGGCCTGTTTCTGGTCTTCGACCTTGGCCTCGGCCTGCTTCTCCCGCGACGCGGACCGCTGTTTCTCGCGTTCCAGCTCTTCGCCGGCCTGCTCGACGGCGGACTGTTTCTGCGCCAGGTTCTTCTCGTACTCGTACGTGGTCAGGTTGTCGAGCGCGCACCAGTTCTTGTCGCGCGTCATTTCCAGCTTCTCGATTTCGTCCGTCAGCTCCTCGATCCTGGATTTGGGGAGGAAGCCCTTTTCGGCGAGCGGGATGCTTCGGCCCAACTCCTCGCGGCGCCGCTTGAGGTCCATCTCGGTCTGCTTGATGTCGATGTTGATGGACGCTTTGTCCTTCTCGTACGTGCCTTCTTCGTAGCTCTTGAGGTCCAGCCCCGCGACCTTGAGGTCGATCTCGGTCTTCTTCAGCTTGCTGGCGTTCTCACTCTTCGTGATGGCCAGGGCCTGCTCGGCGTCCTCATACGCCGCCGTAATGCCCCGCAGCTCAATCTCCTCCGAATCCACCCGGTCCTTCATGTCGGGCGAGGTAAGCTTCAGGATCAAGTCCCCCTTGTTGACCCGCGTGCTCTCGTCGACCACCCATTCGATCGTCACGCGCTCCCCCTGCACTTCGCACTTGATGTCCAGCGAGTTGACTGGCTTGAGCTCCCCATCCTCCTTCAGCGTGACGTTCAGCGTGACGGGCTTGACCCGGTGCACGGCGGCGCTGTCGGTCTGGCCGGTGAAGAGGCTTTTCAGCAGCCGATCCGGGCGGGTCAGGCCGACCACGACCGCCCCCACGACCAATACCAGGCCGCCGATCAGCAACCGCCGCGGCCGTCCGCCGCGGCGGACGTGCACGGCGGCGCGGCCCGCGTAGCCCGTGTTGATCATCCCGGCCGTGGAGGCTTCCGTGCTGCTACTCATGGCCAGTCACCTCCGGACGCGGCGTCACGCCCGCTCGCATTGTAACCGTTCATTCTCCGGTTGTCGCGACGGAACCAGTAGAAAGCAGGACGCCGCGGTTGTGAGCCGTCAATCGACGGTCGCCCCGCGCGAAGCCGGTTTACGGGCTTCCGGGGTCGCCGGATAATACCCGGTCTGGGCGCTCTCCCGCCGCCTGAGATAGTGCTTATGCTCCGTGAAGTCATTGACACCGCGTCCCTGGAAGACTTCGTGAGCGGGCTGGCCCGCGCCGCCCGGCTGCGCGTGTGTATCTATGACCGCCACGGCCAACTCGTCGTGGCTTCGCGCGCCGAGAACGACTTCGCCCTGCTCACCCGGCACGTGCTGGACCGCTTGCCGCCGCACATGGACCTGGTGCCCGTCCCCGCCCACGACCCGCCCGGCGCGGTCGCCTTCGTCGAGACCCAGGCCGTCTGGTACATCGTCGCCCCGGTCTACGCCGAGGATCATCGCGTCGCCGGCTACGTCGGCCTGGGCGAATTCCGCGACCAGCCGCCGACCGCGGAGCAATGGAAACTCCCCGCGGGGAGCCACGGCGTCAACCACGACACACTCCTGCACGCCTGGGGGAAGCTGCCGGTCCTGGACCGCGGCGGCCAGGCCCACGGCGTCGTGACGGCGCGCTGGGGGGCGCGCCAGTTGGCGGAATGGAGCCGCCGCGAGTCCCGCCTGCTCGCGGCCACCGACCAGGTCGGGCTGGTCGGTGACATCGCCGAGCTGCTCACCGGCGAGCAGGACTTGCAGAAGGTCCTCAACCGCATCGTGGCCGAAACGGCGCGCGTCATGAGCTGCCCGTTTTGCAGCATGCGGCTATACGACCCCAGGACGGACGAGCTGACCATCAAAGCCGTACACAACCTGCCCGCCGGGTACATCGGCAAGGGGGCGGTGACGCGGGCCGCCAGCCCGGTCGATGACGAGGCGCTGCAAGGCCGCATCGTGTACGTCGAGGACGCCGGCCACGATCCCCGTGTGCAGTACCCGGAGGAGTTCCGCCGCCACGGCCTGGTCAGCATGCTCACGGCGGGCATGATCTACCGCGGCCAGCCGGTCGGGATCGTCCGGGTGTACACCAACCGGCGGTGGCGGTTCCGCAAGGTGCAGCGCGACCTGCTGCGCGCCGTGGCCTACCAGGCCGCGACCGCAATCGTGCACGCCCAGCTCGTGCAGGAACGGCTGCGCAACGCGGAGACGCAGCGCCAGCTTGCCCTGGCCGGCGAGCTCCAGGAGCGGATGATCCGTCTCCCGGCGCCGCGGCACGCACAGGTCGAGACGGCGCTGACCTTCCACCCGACCTACGAGGTCGCGGGCGACTTTTGCGACTTTCTGTCGTTCTGCGACGGGCGGCTGGGCGCACTCGTGGGCGACGTGGCCGGCAAGGGCGTGCCCGCTTCGCTGCTGATGTCATCCGTGCGGGGCGCTATTCGGGCCGCCGTCGAATACTGTGCCGGTCCGAGCGACCTGCTCACGCGGCTCAACCGGCAGCTTTGCCGCGAGACCCTGGCGAGCGAGTTCGTCACCCTCCTGCTGATCGCCATCGACCCCGATGCCCGCCGCCTGACCTACGTCAACGCCGGCCACGAGCCGCTGTTGCTGCTGCGCGACGGGCAGATCTACCCCGCGACTGAGGGCAACCTGGTGCTCGGCGTCGCCTGCGACGAGCAGTACGAAGAGCACACGCTCGCGCTGCGCCCGAACGACCTGCTGCTCCTCTACACCGACGGGGCGATCGATGCCCGCAATTTTGCCGACGAGGAGTTCACCCGCGAGCGCCTGTGGGAATCGCTCCGCACCTACGGCGATCTGCGTTTGCCCCAGGTGCTCCAGAACATCGTCTGGGACATCCGGCGGTTCGTCGGCCTGGCGGAGCAGGCGGATGATTTGACGCTCGTCGGGGTACGCATCCGGCCGTCGTAGCGGCCGGGTCCGCCGCGGCGGACCCGCTCGACAGGGCCTCTCGCTTCCCTCTATTCTGAACCCATCTGGCACTGCACGCGTCGAGTGGTGCAAAGCTCCAGTAGTGCAAAGCTGGAGCTTTGCACTACTGAATCTTCCAACCGCTCTGGACGTTGAGCTGATGGAATTCAAGAACTCGTACGAAGACGATGAGTACGCAGCCGCTTACGCCAAGCTGGAGTTTCCCGGCACGTATTACTTGGCCTTCCGGGACCTGCCCGCAATCGTCTGCGGGCATGTCGTGGGCCGCCAGGCGCTGGATTTCGGCTGCGGCACGGGGCGCTCCACGCGGTTCCTCGGCAAACTGGGATTCGCCGCGATCGGCGTCGACATCGCCGAGGAGATGATCCGCCGGGCGCGGGCGATCGATCCTGCCGGCGACTATCGCCTGGTCGCAAACGGCGACCTGGGCCAGTTCGCGGACGGCAGCTTTGATCTGGTGCTGTCGGCGTTCACCTTCGACAACATCCCGACGAGGGCCCGGAAAGTCGGGTTGTTCAGCGACCTGGCCCGGGTGCTGAAGGCGGACGGGCGGATCGTCAACCTGGTCTCCTCGCCGGAGATGTACCGGAACGAATGGGTATCCTTCTCCACGCAGGACTTTCCCGAGAACCGGCAGGCGAAATGCGGCGACCGGGTGCGGATCGTCAACGCCGCCCTTGAGGACCGGCGGCCGGCCGTCGACATCCTGTGGCCGGACGAGGACTACCGCGATGTTTATGGGAAGTCCGGCCTGAAAGTGATCGAAGTTCACCGGCCGCTGGGCCGCGCAGACGAGCCCTACGAATGGGTCAACGAGACGACGATCGCGCCCTGGGTCATCTACGTCCTCGGAAAGGCCTGAACATCCTTTCGCGGAAGAAGTGGACATTCTGAATTTCGACGAAAAGTAGAATTTCCCCCGCCCAGCGCTGCGGTGAAACGTAGCCACGCGCCCGGTCTGACTCGAACAGACGACCTGCGGATTAGAAGTCCGCTGCTCTATCCAATCTGAGCTACGGGCGCCCTGCGGTCGGCCGATGCCTGGGACGACAGCATCGCCACGTCAACAGCTTACCATGCTTTCCACCCCGACGCGCGGGGTTTCTGGCTCGTCCACGTGGGCGGGCGGGGCGATAAGACGCGAAGATGTTCTTGCCGTTCCGCCGCGCCGGACGCTTGGGGCTCGGATTTCAGAACCGGACCTTGAAGACCGGCTTGAGCAGCAGGGCCGCGGCCATCGAGACGACGAAGAAGTAGAGAATCCACCAGTTCGCGCCGTGGATGTAGGAATGCACGCCGGCGTATTGGATTTCGAGCGCTTCCACCGGGCTATTGGCGGGCAGCAGCGGCTCGGTCGGGTGCAGGATTTGCGACGTCCAGCGCGAGCCCAGGCGCGCCGCGCTCACTCGCTGGAACGCGTCGCCGACGACGAGCTCTTTCTCGACCGTCGCAGCGCCGACGCGGAAGCGCAGCGTGTGGCGGCCGGGCTCGCCGGCGCGGATGCGCCAGACCAGCTCGCCGCCGCCCGGCACCGGGCCGGCCTCGACGATGGCGCCGGGGCTCGGTTCCAGCTCGGCCGCTGGCACGCCGGCCTGGCCCGGGTTGACGTGCATCCGAATCAACGTCCGTTCGCCGGCACGCAGCGGGCGCCACTGGTAGCGCACGCCCATCTGCCCCAGCAGCAGCAGCATGGGCAGGAGCAGGATGAGCAGCGGGCGGAGCATGTGCCATTGCAGGCGCAGCAGCGCACCCAGAATCCGCCCTTGCGAGCGGAAGGTGACGCCGATTTCGTCCTTGAACAGCTTGAGGGCCAGCAGATTGGCAGTGATGTCGTCGCGCGCCCGGCCGATCGCCTTCTGGTTGGACGTGTAGCGGAACGCAATGAGCATCACGACGCCCGTGACCGCGGAGATCAGCGTCAGACCGAGCCAGACCGGCAGCGGCGACAATACGGCATACGCGCCGTCAGCGATCGCGGTGCAGATCGGGTTGAGCATGGCGAGGACGCGCGCCATTACCGGGTTGAGAATGGTGTCGAGGCCGTCCCACGCCGCCACGCAGACGGCTTTGACGGCACTCCACAACCACTGCCCGCCGTTTCCGAGATGGATCAGCAGCCAGTTGAGGGCGTGCATCGGAGGCTTCCGTCTCCCGCAACGCCATCGGCGGGAGTGTAGCGGCCGGCCTCTGTGCCGGCCGTAGTCGTTGCCGAACGCGTCCGCGCTCCCCCCGGCCGGGACAGAGCCCGGCCGCTACAATTCGGCCGCGCGCGGGCGCGGGCCGCTACAATTCGGCCGCGCGCGGGCGCGGGCCGCTACTCGATATATCCCAAGCCGCGCAGGCGCTCGAGGACCTGTTTCTCATCATCCGCGGCCTCGACCTGGCCAAGCTCGCGCTCGATGATGTGGATAATAAACTCGTCAGGGGACGCATAGCCCGCCGTCTCGGCGACCTTCTTCACCCGGTCGTACAGCGCGTCGTCGATCTTGATCTTGGGCACGCGGCTCACTCCTTCTGCCGAACGGCGGCCAGCGCCGGCGGCCTAAAGACGCTACGGCCGGTCATGCTGCCCGGCGTGGTCAGACCGAACTCCTCCAGGATCGTCGGGGCCAGGTCGATCAGGGCCGGCCCGGGATGCTGGATTGGCCGGTTCGCGAAGAGTACGCCCGGCAGCTCTTCCATCGCCATGCAGTGATCCGCGCTCCAGGCCGAATCGTTGTCACTGAAGACGTCCGTGTCGATTGTACCCAGGCAGCTCAACCAGGAACACCGGAAGCCGCGCCGATAGCCGACGATCAGGTCGGGGGCATGGGCCAGGTGGGGGCCGGAATATACCTGGTCACTGCGGTACACCGCGCAGATCGCGGGCTCTCCGCTCGCCGGGTCGCGCGCAGCCAGCAGCTTGGCGCGCAGCTCCTCGAGCAGCGCCTCGCGCTGGGCCGGATCGACGATGCCGTCGCGCTCCCGACCCTTGAGGTTCAGGTACAGGCCGTTGATGCCCAGACCGTAGGCCCGCGTCCGGGTCCAATCGACCAGCGGCCCGTACTTCGGCTCCGGCTTGAAGAGCGAGCCGCAGTTCGGCGGCCCCAGGTAGCCGTTGTCGCGCAGCCACGCATTCAGGCCGAATTGCCGGCCGAAGTTGCAGAAGCCGTGGTCGGAGAGCACGAGGATCGTGGCCTGGTCGCCGTAGCGTTGCACCAGGTCGCCGACCACGCCGTCGAGGCGCGTGTAGAGGTCCGCGAGGACGCCCATGTACTTCTGCGCGTCCTCGGGCGAACGCACGGGGTGCTTGGCGTCGCCCTCCCACCAAAACATGTGAGACTGGAGATCGGTGCTCGAGAAGTAAAAGAACAGCAGGCCGGCGTCGTAGTGCGCGAGGGCGTAGTTCAGCAGGTTCATCCGCTCCTGCAGGACGTACTCCGCCTGCGCGCGGTACTCCTCGTCCGTGAAGACCTTGGTCGACAGCGCCTTGTGGTCCTCCTGGAAGCCGAGCGTCGAGAACAGGCCCAGCTCGTCGGCGATCTCCGTCACGAACTCCGCCGGCTCGCTGACCTGCTGCGCGCCGGGGTTCGACGGGTCGATGCTGAGCGGCGACACATACAGCCGGAACGTCGGCCGCACTTCCTGGACGTAGAACCGGCAGATGCCGGTGACCTCGTCGTTGGGCAGGAACGAGGGCATTTCGAGCGGGAAGCCGACCCGGGTCCAGCCGCTCCACTCGCCCTCCTTGAGCACGATGGTCTGGCCCTGAATCTCGATGCGGACCTGGGGCTCCGTGGGATGCCGGTAGACCAGGAACTCGACCTGTGTCTCGACCGGCTGCTTCAAGAGCGAGTTTACCGGGCCCGTGAGCTTCACCTTGGCCAAGTGGTCCTTGAAGTAGATCGGCTTCTGCAGGCCGCCGCCCACGTCGCGCACCTGCCGCGTGCGGCTCGAGAAGCATTGGTACGTGCCATAGCTGCCGAGCAGGTCCGGCGTACCCATGCCCGCGAGGCAGCACTGGCTGCCGTGTTTGGACGGGCTGGGCGGGTAATTCGACGGAATGTCGTACAGGCACGAGGGAATGCCGGCCGCGTCGAGGTAATCCCAGAAGGGCGTGCCCTCACGCCGCAGCAGTGTCTGCGTGGTCCCGTGATTGAATGGCCAGAAGTTGAGCGGCAGCTTGTGGTCGCCGACCTCCCAGCCCTGCGTCGCGTTGACCGTCTCGGAAGCGGAGTAGTACGGCGCGCACTGCTGCTCGGGCCGCCGGTGGATGAAGTCGAAGATGCCGTGAACGCCCGCGTCCGCCCCGGTGATGAAGTTGGCCCAGGCGACGGGACTCTGCGGCGGAATGCTAGTGCCGAGGCGGGAGTAGCCGCCGGCCGCGCGGAGCTTGGCCAGGCTGGGCATCCGGCCGGCGTCCATCAGCCGTTCGCAGAGCTGCGGGTCGAACCCGTCAATGCCAATGACGATGACGCGCTTGTCGCCGGCGCGCGACTTGCGGCGCGACGCGGAGCCCTTGCCAAACGGATGACACCCGCCATACACGCACAGCACGGATCCGAGGCCGGCCGTGCCGGCGACCTGCAAGAATCTGCGGCGGGTCAGGAAATCGCTATTTGCCATTCTCTCCCATCCCAGTAGTGCAAAGCTCCGGCTTTGCCAGCGAAGCCGTGACCGGGCCGCCGCCCCCGCCTGGAAACGACCCGTCCGCGTTCGCCACTACCAGCGGCCGACCGTCCATGTGCGCCGGCACTTTCACGCCGAACAGGTCGAGCACCGTGGGCGCGAGGTCGGCGATGTGCGGCGCTTTGCCGGCCAGCTTGCGGTTGCAGAACAGGACGCCAGGCACGAGGGCCGGATCGACGATGTGATCGCCGCTCCAGGCCTTCGTGTTGTCGTGGAATACGCGGTCGGTCGGCTGGCCGATGGCGGCCTCCCAGCTCACGCGGTAGCCGCGGTTGTAGCCGACGATCAGGTCGGGGGCTTCGCTCTTGTAAGGCCCGCTGTAGATCTTGTTCGCGTCGAAGACGCGCTTGATCGCCACTTCGCCGTTGTCGTCCTTCAAGCCCGCCAGCCGCCGGCACAGCTCGTCGCGCAGCGCCGCGGCCTCGGCCGGCTCGACGATGCCCTGCGCTTCGCGCCCGCGGACGTTGAGCCAGATGCCGGTCAACCCAACGCAGTAGGCCCTGGTCTGCGACCAGTCGATGCCGGTCAGGTACTTCGTGCCGCGGCCCTCCGGCTTCAGCTTGAGATACCCGTTCTGTTCGAGCCAGCGGTTCAGGTCGACTCCGCGGCGGAATGACGTGCAGCCGTGATCGGAGATTACCAGCAGCAGCGTGTCGTCATCGTCGCACTCGGCGAGCGTGTCGCCGACCAGCTCGTCCATACGGACGTACATCTCCTCGACCGCGTTGCGGCACTCTTTGCCGCCCTGACCGCTGTACGCCGGATGATCAGGCTCCAGGTACCGCCAGAACATGTGGTGTACGCGGTCGGGGCCGTCCACGACGCAGACGCACAGCCCGTGCCGGGTCTTCTCGAGCGCGTCGAAGAACATGTCCGCCCGTTCGCCGTCGGCTTCGAGGCACTGGTGCAGGAACGACTCGTCGTCGAGCACCTGGGCGTTGAGCGCCCACGTGTCCTCGGCCAACCCCATGGTCGCGTATGGGCCGAGCAGCTTGGCGAAATACGGCGCGTAGACCTTGGGGTGCGAGATCGGCAGCGCCGGCCGCTCGGGGTCGATCTGGATCGGCGTGACGTAGAGCCGGAACTCCGGCTCGGTCTCGAGCAGCAGGAACTCGCAGATGCCTTTCACTTTCACGCCCAGGCCCGCCTTGAACGCGACGCGGACCCACGGCGTGTACGCGCCGCGCTCGAGCTTGACGATCTCCCCATCGACCTTGAGCACGGCGCGGTCGGGCCCGGTGACGCGGACCTCGAACGGGCAGCGCATCGGGCCGCCGCTGGCGACAAACGTGTTCTCGGGCCCCACGAGGTGCGAACGGATCAGGTTGCCGTCGCGCTGCACGTGGATTTGCTCCCCGCCGATGTACTCTTCCGCGATGCTCGCCTGCGTCGAGTAGTACGAGAACGTGCCCTGGCTGCCGCGCAGGTCGGGCACGCACATGGCCGACAGCAGCACGCCGCGGAACCTCTCCGGCGGGAAAGTGATGGGCATGCGGATGATGTTGCTGAAGATGCCGTGCTCGCCGAGGATGTTCCAGAAGGGCTTGCCCTTGCGCAGCCCGCGGATATCGGGCTTGCTGATCGGGATGCGCCACTTGCCGATGCTCAGCGTCTTGCGCGCCGGGTAAATCTGCGCCGACGACAGCGCGGGGAGATACGTCCGCTTATCCCGCGTCAGAAAGTCGAAGATGTTGTGCTTGCCCGGGTTGCAGCCGGTGAGGAAGGAGGCCCACGCGACCGGCGTCATGGCCGGCGCGGTCGTCGCGAGCTTTTGGTACGTGCCATGTTCCTTCAGCGCGGCGAAGTTCGGCAGCTTGCCCTCCGCCAGGTAGCGGTCGACCAGGGTCGGTTCGAGCCCGTCGAGGCCGAGCACGACAATGCGTCTGAAGCGGGCCCGCGCATGGGCGTGCCGTCGTCGAATCCCGCGAATCATCCACCGGAACGGCCAGAGAAACAGGGCCCCGATCGCCGAAAAGACGGCGAAAAACAAGGTGACGAGGGTGGTACCGACGGCAAAGCCTGCGCCCGGTCCGATATAAGCGTGCGCGGGTTCGGGCACAAGGAGCAGAAACGCCGTCACCAGCGCAAGCCCACTCCAGACGCCACAGCCCGCCGCGTACGGACGGTGCGGCCCATAACGGCCTGGGCCGGCCTCGTCGCCGCTGTTGCAATCGGGGAAATGGTTTATGTTCATAGGTTTGCGGCCGGGTGCGCCGCTCCTCCGTTCGGCATCATTTTAGTATCGTTATGGTGGGGTTTCTAGCTAAAGGAGCTACATGCCCGGCGGCAAGCGCCCGCGGTCTTTTCCGAGAATGAAGCCGGAACTGCTCACGGGCCGTCGATATGTGTTGTTATACTGAAAGGGACGGCGGAAGTACTCGAGCCGGACTTGTGGCCGCCGTGTCTCGGAGCCCAGGAGTGGCCCGGTCGCAGCGGCCTAGCCGTAAGAGCCTGTCCAAGTCGTCAGGGAGGAACCTCCGGGCATGGCGTTGGGGTGCGGTCGTGCTGCTCGCGGTTGCCATCGGTTGCGGCACGTACTGGCTCGCCGTTGCGCGGGGCTGGCTTCCATCCGGGTCGCGCGGTCCGCTGAACGTTCTGCTCATCACGGTCGACACGACGCGGGCCGACTACCTGGGCTGCTACGGCCGCCCGGGCAATCCTACCCCCAATATCGACCGGCTCGCGCGCGAGGGAACGCTCTTCACCCGTTGCACGACCTGCTCGCCGCTCACCCTGCCGTCGCACGCGAGCCTCCTGACGAGCTTGTATCCGTACGCGCATGGTGCGCGCCACAACGGAACCGGCCGCCTGGCCGACAGCAGTGTCACGTTGGCAGAGACGCTGCGCGACGCCGGCTTCCACACGCAGGCCACCGTCGCCAGCTTCGTGCTCGACCGCAAATTCGGCACGGCCCAGGGCTTCGAGGTTTACCATGACGTCGCCCCGACCGAGCCCGGGGACGAACGGAACGCACGGCGGCGTGGCGACGTGGTGTGCGACGACGCGCTGGCGATGCTGCGTTCAATGGTGCGGGACCGCTTCTTCCTCTGGGTCCACTTCTACGATCCGCACTACCCGTACATTTCGGCACGCAACCCGGACCGCGAATCCCCCGCCGCGTATGAAGACCAGATCAGCTTCATGGACGCCCAAATCGGGCGCTTGCTGGCAGGACTCACGCAGATGGGCCTCGATCGCCGAACCGTCGTCGTGCTCGTCGCGGATCACGGCGAGGCCTTCGGCGAGCACGGCGAACGAATGCACGGCAGCTTCGTGTACGAGACCACGCTCCACGCGCCGCTGATCCTGCGGGCTCCGCGGCTGGTTCCGGCCGGACGAAAGATCACTGCCCAAGTGCGGATCATCGACATCGCGCCGACGGTGCTCGCGCTGGCGGGCCTTTCCGCCTGGAGCCAGGCGCAGGGCGTGAGCCTGATGCCGCTGCTGTCCGGTCAGACTGACGACTTGAAGCTGGCGGCGTACAGTGAGTCGCTCCTGGGTCAGGCGCTGTTCGACTCGGCGGCACTGCGCAGCCTGTCGGCCGGAGGGTGGAAATACATCCACGTCCCGCGGCCGGAGCTTTACGACCTGGCCAGCGATCCGGGCGAGACCCGCAACCTGGCGCAGGCCGAACCCGCGCGGGTCGCCGCGTTGCGGGATCAGATACGCGCTTTGCTGGCTGCGGCACCGCCGCCGCCCGCCAAGGGGGAACGCACCGTCGCGATGAGCGCGGCGGACCGCGCAACGCTGCAATCGCTCGGATACGTCGCCGCGCCGCCGGCCGCGGACGGGGAGAACACGACCGAGTTGGACCGCTTCGAGCCGCGGGGTGCCGATCCGAAGGACTACGTGCGTTGGTTTGACCTGAGCATACGGGCGGCAGGTGCACTGCAGGACAAGGACTACCCGCGCGCCCAGCAGATGCTGAGCGAAGTGGTCACGGCGTTGCCCGAGGTGGCCGGCCTGCGTCTGGAGCTGGCGCAAGCCTTGCGCGATCAGGGCCGCTTGCCCGAAGCAGATCAGGAGTACCGGAAAGCGCTGGCCCTGGAGCCGCACGACGGCGGCGCCCGACAGGCGTACGGTCGCTTTCTGCTCTTCAACGCTAATCGCTACCAGGAGGCCACGGAAGAGCTCGGGGCCGCACTGGCCCAGGAACCCGATGACGCTAACCTTCTGCACGACCTCGCGGTCGCCTGGATGGCGCTGGGCCGGCTCGACACAGCCGAGCAGTTGCTGCAGATGGCCCTCCGACTGGAGCCCGACAATCCGCGCGTGACGCAGGGCCTGGGCGTCCTGCGCATGCAGCAGAAGCGGTTCGCCGAGGCGGCGGAGTATTTCCGGCGGACGCTAGCGCTGGATCCGGACTCCCCGGAAGCCCAGGCGGCCTTGCAGTGGCTCAGCCAGCGCAAGGGTCCCTAGCGGGCGGGGAAAAAGCTCCTCGGTGCTCGAACGTCGGCCGGCGCGGGCCTACAGTACATCAGCGGCGGCCGGACAGCCGCTCGCTGCCCATTACGGACACGGACTGCGAGTCGCCGGGTGAGCACGCCCCGTAGAAAGCGTCGTCCTGCAAGGGAGCATTCGCCGGGCCCGCGTCCCGGCGCCCGATCCACGGGGGGACGACGGCGCCTCGCGCTGTGGGTCGTTGTCGCGCTGGTGGTCGTTGGCGCAGCCGGGGTCATCTTGCGTGGCCCACTCCGTAGTGGGGTCCTCAAGCTCACGAGCGGCGGCCAGCGCAACGTGCTGCTCATCACGCTCGACACGACGCGCGCGGACTACCTCGGCTGCTACGGCCGGGCCGACGCCCAGACGCCGAACCTCGACCGCGTGGCTCGTGAGGGCGTACTCTTCCAACGCTGCTCGTCCTCTTCCGTGCAGACGCTGCCGTCGCACTGCACCATCATGACGGGGCTGTATCCGTACGTGCACGGCGTGCGGCGAAACGGGACCGACCAGTTGCCGTCGGCGGCGGTGACGCTCGCGGAAGTGCTGAAGAGGGCCGGCTACGCCACCGCGGCGGCCGTCGCGTCGTACGTGCTCGACCCGCGCTTCGGCATCGCCCAGGGCTTCGACACCTATCGCGCCGTACCGCCCCCACAGCCGGGCGGCGATCCGGCCGGCGCGCAGCGCAAGGGCGACGAGGTCGCCAACGACGCGCTGGAGCTGTTGCGCACGCTGGCCCCGCAGCGCTTCTTCCTCTGGGTCCACTTCTACGATCCGCACTACCCCTACGAGTCGCCGCGCGTCCCCGATCCCGAGTCGCCGGCAGCCTACGCGGACGAGATTGCGTTCATGGACACCCAGATCGGGCGGGTGCTGGAGGAGCTGCACAAGCTGAAGCTGGACGAGCAGACGCTCGTCGTGCTCGTCGGCGACCACGGCGAGGGGTTGAACGACCACGACGAGTTCCAGCACGGGTTCTTCGCCTACGAGACTGATCTGCACGTGCCGCTGCTGTTCCGTTGCCCCGGCCTGGTCCCGGCCGGCCGACAGGTCCGCGCACTCGTGCGCACCATCGACGTAGCCCCCACGGTTCTCGAGCTGATCGGCGCCGCGGCGCTCAGTGATGCGCAGGGCGTCAGCCTTAAGCCGCTCGTGGCCGGTGACACCGAGGATCTGCAGCTCGCTGCTTACGGCGAGGCACCGGAGCCCCGCACACTCTTCCGGCTGTCCTGGCTGAGGACCCTCACCGTCGGGAACTGGAAGTACGTTTTCTCGACGCAGCCGCGGCTGTATGACGTGGACAAGGATCCTGCCGAGTCGCGCGACCTGGTTGCGGAGAACGCCGAAGTGGCGGCCACGCTGCGCGACCAACTGCATACGCTGATCGCGGAGGCACCGCCGCCCGTCGCCGGGGACCCCAGTGTGACCCTGACGGACAACGAGCTGGCCCGGCTTGAGTCCCTGGGCTACCTGGGGGTGGTTTCCGACCCTAACGAGGCCGGTCTGAGCGAGTTGGACACATTTGAGCCCACCGGACCCGACCCGCACCAGTACGCCACGGCTCTCGCCACGTATGAGCACGCCCGCGACGCGCTGGGGCACGGCCGGTTGGGCGCCGCCGAGAGCCAACTCCGCCAGGTGATCGCGTCGCTGCCCGCGGCCCCCGCGCCGCTGCGTGACCTGGCCTATGCCCTCGGGCGGCAAGGCAAGGTCGACGAGGCGGTGCAGACGTACGAGCGCGTGCTCACGATCACGCCGGCCGACTCCCGCACGCGCGTGCAGTATGCCTCAATGCTCATGGGCGCCCAGCGGTGGGAGGCGGCGATCGCCCAGGCCAACCAAGTGCTTGCGGAAACCCCGGGCGACGCGACGGCCCACTCCATGCTCGGGGTGGCCTACGCCACGCTGGGACGGCTGGATGAAGCGCAGACGCACCTCGAGGCGGCCGTTGCCAGCGACCCGCGCAATGCCAACGCGTTGCACGCGCTGGGTCAGGTGTACTACAAACGCGGCCTGCTCCCGCAAGCGGGCGAGTGCTTCCGCAAATTGCTTGCGCTGGAGCCGCGCTCGCCGCGGGCCCGCGCAGCACTCCAGGCGGTCGAGGAACAGATGCAGAAATAGGCGGGGCAGCCGCGGTCCCCGCCGGGTAGAGGCGGGGTCAGCACAAGCATATACTGAAGGTGAGCAATAGAGAGACCGGCGGACGGGGACACGGAGAGCGCGGTTAGTGGCGGCACGCGAGAAGGCCCGGCATGGACCCCGAGCGGGAGCAGACCTGCCTACCGGGCTGCGCACGTCTCGTCGGCGCTGGCTCATCGTGCTGGTGGTTGTAATAGCGGTCGTCGGCGGCGGCTCCGTCGCATTCCAGCACGCCAGGTCGCTGGCGCGCGGCACGCGCCCGCAGAGCGTGCTGCTCATCACCATGGATACTACGCGGGCCGACTACCTCGGCTGCTTCGGGCGCACTACCGCCCAAACGCCGAACATCGACCGCCTGGCCCGCGAAGGCACCGTGTTCACCCGCTGCACGGCCTCCGCGCCGCTGACGCTTCCGTCGCACGCCAGCATCCTGACCGGCGTCTATCCGTACGTACACGGGGCCCGCGAGAACGGGACCGGGCGGCTGGCCGGGTCCAACGAGACGCTGGCCGAAACGCTGAAGGCGGCGGGATTCGCCACGCAGGCCACGATCGCCAGCTTCGTGCTCAACCGCCAGTTCGGTATCGCGCAGGGCTTTGACGTCTACCACGAGGTTGCCCGACCCGCGAGCGGCAGCGCGCTCAGCGCCGAGCGCCGCGGCGACGAGGTCTGCGACGACGCGCTGGCGATGCTGCATTCGCTTGCCGGACAGCGCTTCTTCCTCTGGGTGCACTTCTACGACCCGCATTTCCCGTACGTCTCCGAGAGGGTCAAGGATGAGAGCTCGCCCCTGGCTTATGCTGACGAGATCGCCTTCATGGACACGCAAATCGGGCGCCTGCTCAGTGCGCTCCGCGAGCTCCGCCTGGAGCAGGATACACTCGTGGTCGCGGTGACCGATCACGGCGAGGGGTTGAACGACCACGAGGAATGGGAGCACGGTTACTTCCTGTACGAGACGACGCTGCACACGCCACTCATCTTCCGCTGTCCGGGGGTCATCCCGGCGGGCAAGACGGTGTCGGCCCAGGTGCGGACGATTGACATCGCACCGACCGTGCTGGACCTGCTGCGCCTGCCCGCGTGGGAACAGGCCCAAGGGATCAGCCTGGCGGGCCTAGTCACCGGCCAGAAGCCGGACCCGAACCTGGCGGCCTATGGCGAGACGTTCCTGACCCAGGCCGAGTACGGGATGTCGCAGTTGCGCAGCCTCACCGCCGGCGGCTGGAAGTTCGTCTGGGCCCCCAAGCCGGAGCTGTATCGCCTGCCGAGCGACCCGGGCGAGGCACGCAATCTCGTCGCGGAGGAGCCGCAGCACGCGGCGGACATGTTGGCGCAGCTACGGCAGTTGATCGCCGACGCTCCGCCGCCGCCCGCGAAAGAGGATTCGACCGCGATACTCACGGCCGACGACCGGAACCGGCTGGAATCGCTGGGTTATGTCGCCGGGCCCAGCAGCCAAGACGAGGGGCTAACGGAGCTGGACCGGTTTGAGCCGCGCGGCGGCAACCCGCGCGACTATGCTCGTTCCTTCAAGTTGATCTCCCGGGAGCTGCCGCAGCTTCGTCAGCAGCGCGAGTATAAGCGGGCGGAGCAACTGTTGCGGCAGCTCATGGAGAGCATGCCCGATGCGGCCCACCTGCCCGCACACCTGGCCGAAGTCCTGGATGCGCAAGGGCGAACCGACGAAGCGGCCCAGATGTTCGAGCACGCCGTTACGCTGGCCCCCAACGACTACCTGGTGCGCATGAAGTACGGCACGTTCCTGCGGCGCAGCAATCGTCCGGCGGACGCGCTGGCGCAATTCGCGGTCGTGGTGGAGAACTGGCCGCACGCTACCGAGCCCATCAGCCAGGTCGCGCTGGTCCTCGGCGCGCTGGGGGATTTTGACGCCGCTGAGGAGAAGCTGCAGTATGCCCTCCAGCTCGAACCCAAGAATGTCCGGCTGCTGCGGGCGCTGGGGGTGGTCTACGAAGACGCGGGAAAGCTGACCGACGCCATCCGGTACCTCAACGAGGCCCTGGCCCTGGATCCCACGTTTCAGGAATGCGAAAAGGATCGCGACCGGGTCAGCCAGAAGCTCGGGTGGTAAGCAGAAGGACCCGGCCGCCACATTCCCAGGCACAGCCCCGCGCCGCTCAGGCCTCGCGGCGAATAGGAAGGATGATGTCGAAGCGCGCCCCGCCGCCGGGGATGTTGGAGGCGGTAATCGCCCCATGCAGCTCGCCGACCAGGCCATGCGCCACCGCCAGGCCCATGCCCGCGTTGCGCCCCGTGCCGGCCCCGAGCGCGCCCTTGGTCGTGAAGAACGGCTCGAACACGCGCTCCATGTACTTCGGGTCGATGCCGGCGCCGGTGTCCGAGATTGAAAGACAAACGCTGTTCTCGTCGCGGCGGGCCAGCGTCACCGTCAGCGTGCCGCCGCTGGGCATTGCCTCCAGCGCGTTCTCGACGACGTTGTCGAGGATGATCAGGGCCTGGTCGCGCCGCACGGGCATCGTGGGGACCACCTGCCACTCCGCCACCAGCTTGATGTGCTGGCGCGCCAGCCGCTCCTCATGCTGGTCGCAGTAGTACAGGACCATCTCGGCGAAGTCGGCCAGATCCCCCTCGCGGTGGTCGGCCTGCGCGAACGCCATCAACTGCTGCGTAATCTGCGTCGCGCGGCGGACGGCTTCGGCGGTCCGTTGCAGCGCCCGCCGCATCGCCGACGTGGTATTCATGTGAATGGCGTACTCGACGCTGGTCGCAATGCAGCAGAGCAAGTTGTTGTAGTGGTGCGCCACCCCGCGCGACAGCGCGCCCAGCGCAGCCAGCCGTTCGCGCTCCTTCAGCGACCGCCGCAGCCGCATGCGCTCGGTGATGTCCCGGAACCACAGCGAGATGCCGCGTGCGGTGCCATCGGGTTCGAGGACCGGTGTGAACCAGACGGCGTATTCCAGCGGATCCGTCTCGGTGCCGCCCAGACGAGTGCGGTACTCGAACGCCTCGAGTGTGGTCTGGACGGTCTCCAGGGCCTGCTCGACCGCCGCCCGGTCCCGTTCCGGGAACAGCTCGCTGACGCGCCCGCCCAGGGGATGGCCCCCGGAGCGAAACAGGGTCAGCGCCGCCGGGTTGCCGGCCACGATCTCGCCGTCGGGCCGGCAGGCGATGATTGCCAGGCCGGCACTGAGGAAAAGGCTCTCCAGGTAGGCTGGATCAAGCCGGCCGGGCGTCGTGACCGCACTAGGGGCGGAGGGCGACATGATTCACGTCCGCGCGCAAGAACACATACGAGTCGTAATGATCGGCATTCTGCCCGTTCGACAAGAAAGCCCCGCCCACGATTCCATACACATCGGCCGCGCGGCTCGGGGCCACCAGCAGGAACTCACTGGGCTCCAGGTCCACCAGGAAGGCCGCCGCGGCGAACGCGCGCCCGTTGTATTCCGGCACCTGCGCCATGCCCGATCCGGCCCGCACCCAGCGCCAGCCGTCCAGGCGTTGGCGCACCTCCGGCACCACGAGCAGCCGCACGCGCTCGGGCCGCAGCCGGTTCAACTCGTAGCTGACCCGCAGCACGTTGCGGCTGTGCGGCCAGGTCTCGCCCGTCAGAATCCCGTCCTCGGCCACGAAGAAGAGCGTTTGCTCGCGCGGCCGCTGATCCAGCTCGAGGGCCAGCGGGTAATCCGGCGGCACGCGCACGGGGTCCAGCGTCTGCGAGCGCACGCCCTCGGCAGCATCCAGCGTTGCCTTGACTGCCTCCCACCACTGCACATTCCCGATCCCCACCCGCAAGCCATTCCCGTGCAGCCGCACCGCCGTGCCGCTATCGAAGACATCCTCCCGCAGGTGGTTCCAAAGGGGTTCAACCTGTGCCCGCCGGTCGGCCGGAACCTGGACGTGCAGGACGGTAAGCACGACGTCCAGCGCCACGTGACGGGCCGGCGCCCCCCGCTCAGAGTCGGCAGCACGCACCAGCATCGGAACGCTGTCCGCCGACGGGCGACTGTCGCGGTCGGAAAGACGCAGCGCCACCGGCCCGGCCGGGTTCCACAGCCTCACCGCCGGCCCGTCGCAGCCCGCGACGAGGAGCAGCAACGACGCAACCAGGCACACCCTGCCCCCCAGTCCTGCCGGCGTGTCCGGTCGCGGCCCACAACGTGGCGTCATGCAGGTTGCCAAGCTCAACAGGCCCAGCCTCGCTCATGCCCGCGTTTCAGCGATTCCGGAGGTCGTCCGCCGTGAACCGTAAACTGAGCCACAGTAAGTTTAGCGTGTGCCGGCGGCTATTACCACTACCACTGCGCCTCGTCGAACGCGCCCAAGGCCGGCCCTTTCGGCTTGCGCCCCATCTCCTTGACCAGCACGGCGGCCAGCGACATGTCGCCGGCGGTGGTGATCTTGATGTTGCGATGGTCCGTCGCCACGACGGTCACCCCGTGTCCCAAGCGCTCGACGAGTTGCGCGTCATCGGTCGGGCGAAAATCGGCCGGCCTTTCCTCGTACGCGCGGCGCAGCAGGTCCTTGCGGAAGACCTGCGGCGTCTGGGCCTCGTAGAGCCCCTCGCGCGGCACCGTCTCGTCGATCACGCCCGAGGCAGCCACGCGTTTGATCGTACCGGCCAGCGGCGCCGCGAGGATCGCCGCCCCACTCTTGACGGCCTCCGCGAACACCTGGTCGATCCAGGAATCGAGCACGCACGGCCGTACGGCGTCGTGAACGCAGACGAGGTCCGCCGCGGGGTCGACCGCCGCCAGCGCCGCCTGCACCGACTGATAGCGTTCGGCCCCGCCTTTCACCAGCTTGAAACCCATAATCATGATGTTGGCGGCGTACTTCTCCTTGACGACGTCATAGTCCTCGGGGGCCACGGTCAGGATGGTCTGGCACACGTCTTCGCGAGAGAGGAACAGCTCGATGGAGCGGATGAAGATCGGGCGATTGTCGAGCAGCGCAAAGGGCTTCTTCACGTGCCCGCCGAAGCGCTGGCCCGCGCCCGCCGCCGGGATGATGACGGCCACTTTCGCCATGCTTTGCTCCTGTACTTCATCGCGAGCCGGATGACCCGGCGGCTGCGGACGAGCCCCGGTCGCGCGTATACCCGCTCGAGCCGCAGGCGTATACTACCTCCGGGCGTAGGTTTCCGCAGGTGAGGAACCCGTGATGCCGTGCGAGACGACAGGCCAGCCGTCGCAAAGCCTGATCGGCCAAATGCCGCGGTGGACCCGCGTTGCGACGCTGTTGATTCTGCTGTCCGGCTGTGACAGCTTCCGGATCATTCCGCCGCCAGAGGCGGCGCCGCCCCCGCGCTCACCAACGGCCGACGACCTGCTGCTGGCCGGCACGGTCGGGGCCGAGACGGTGGTCGCCAACGTGGACGCGCAGCCGCTCCGCGGCTTCGGGCTGGTCGTGGGTCTGAACGGCCGCGGGAGCAGCGACTGTCCCACCGTGATCCGCGATTACTTGGTCGAGCTCATGACCAAGGAAAGGCAGTCACAAGGGGCGGAGCAGCGCAAGAAACTGCCTTCGCCGGGCGAGCTCATCGATTCGCTGGATACGGCCGTCGTTGAGGTCGTCGGCATCGTGCCGGCCGGGGCGCGCAAAGGGGTGCGCTTCGACCTGGAGGCCCGCGCGCTGCCGGGGACTTCGACCCAATCCTTGGAGGGCGGGCTCCTGCTGTCCACGGCGATGCGCTATTTCAACCCCGCGGCCAGCGGCACGGGCCTGGTGGAGGGTCCTGTCCTTGCTCAGGCGGGTGGACCGCTCTTCACGAACCCGGCGCCCGAGGGGGCGAACCCCGGCGGCAAAGCCGATCCCCGGCGGGGTCGGATCCTGGGCGGCGGACGCTCGCTGGAGGAGCGCCCCACCAGGCTCATGCTCTTGCGTCCGAATTACCAGCTTGCGCAACGCATCGAGCGCCGCGTCAACGAATGCTTCGGCCAGAAGCCCAAGTCCGCCGAGGCTACCAGCGCCGGCTATGTCGAGCTGCACACGCCGGCGGTCTTCGCCCGTCAGCCGGAGCGCTTCCGCGAGGTCGTGGCTCAGCTCTACGTGGACAATCGGCCGGCGACCGTGGACCAGAAGCTGAGCGGGCTGTTGCAGCGGGCCGTCGCTGGCGGCAGCGAGCTCGAACGCATCGCCGCTACGTGGGAAGGCATGGGCCGCAACGTGACCCCCAACCTGCAGCCGTTCTACGTGAACCCCGACCCGGCGCTGAGCTACTATGCCACCCGGGCGGGGTTGCGGCTGGGTGACGTGGCCGCCTTGCCCGTGCTCGGGGGTATCGCCGCGTCCGCGTCGCAGGAGTTGCGCATCCTCGCGATTGGCGAGCTGGGGAACTGTGACTCCCCTCAGGCAGTGCTGCATTTGGCCCCGCTGCTCAGCGATCCGGACCACGCGGTGCGGATCGCCGCCTACGAAGCGATCCTTCAGCGTGGCCATCCGGCCATTCGTTCGGTGACGTTCCGCCACATCCTCGACCAAAGCCAGATCAATTTCATCCTGGACGTGGTCGACGCGGACGGACCGCCGCTGATCTACGCGCGGCGTACGCGTTTGCCGCGCCTGGCGGTCTTTGGCGCGCGCCTGCCGGTCACGCCGCCGGTCTTTTACGTCCACCCGGACGAATCGCTCACCGTCCATACGGTGGATGGTTCGGACGATATCCAGGTGTTTGCCAAGCAGAAGGGGCGAATGTCGGAGGAGATTCTGCTACCGCCCCGCGTGGTCGATCTGGTGACGGCGCTCGCGGAGCTGCCGGTGCGGGACGAGGCGGGGCGGCTCCGCGGCCTGGGGCTCCCTTATTCGCGCGTCGTCCAGGTTGTGGCCACACTCAGCCAGGACCAGACCATCCCGGCGGAAGTCGTGCTTGAGGAAGTCGGTCCGCTGCGGCCCGGCGGGCCCGAGGAAGCACCCGAACGGCCGATCAGCGAGCCTGCGGAGGCCGGCGAGTGACGCTTGGAAAACGGATCAAGGGATCGAGGGATCGAGGGAGCAAGGACCGCGGAGCGCGGCCGTCCAGGCAGCGGCTACAGAAGTTTCTGTCCGATACAGGCGTAGCCTCGCGCCGTCGTGCGGAAGAGCTCATCCTGGAGGGCCGCGTGCTTGTCAACGATGCGGTCGTGGACACGCTGCCGGTGTTTGTCGATCCCGAGCAGGACCGGGTCATTGTCGACGGCACGCCGGTGCGGCGGCAGCGTTTGGACTACTTCATGGTCCACAAGCCGAAGGGGGTGGTTTGCACGAACCGCGATCCGGCGGGGCGTGTCCGGGCCGTGGACCTCCTGCCCGATCTGCCCGCGCGTCTGTTCCCCGTTGGCCGGCTCGACGAAGAGAGCACCGGTCTGCTGCTGATGACGAATGACGGGGAGCTGGCGCAACGGATCACGCATCCGCGCTATGGCGTTCCCAAGACCTATTACGCCGAGGTCCGCGGCCGTGTCCCGGATGACCTGGCCGCGACGATGAAGGGCGGCGTGTTCCTGGCCGAGGGCCGGGCCCGCGCCAGCGGTGTCGAGATCGAGCACCGCAGCAGCAACCGCTCCTCACTGCTGATCACGCTCCGCGAGGGCCGCAACCGCCAGGTCCGCCGCATGCTGGCCAAGCTGGGTCACCCGGTGCGGAAACTCAAGCGGGTGCAGATCGGGCCGCTGACGCTGCGCGGCTTGCCGGTGGGCTCATCGCGGCGGTTAACGCCACAGGAGCTGGCGGCGCTGCGTGCCGCGGTCGAAGCGGCCGGGGCGCGCGAGGCTGCCCGTTCGCTTCGCGGGTCCAGAGGGTCGAAGCCTCCGGGCACAAAGCGGGCCGGCGCGAACAAAGGCGGGCCGCAGGACCGCGGCAAATCGGCGGCGAAACGACGGCAACCCGCGACGCAGACGCGGCGGTTGATCACATAGCCTGCAACAACAAAGACCCTTGCGCTCTGCCAGCCGCCACATGCCCCCGGTGAACACCGCATGAACGCTGATTCGCTTTCCAGTCGTGTGCGCAACGAGCTTCTGCCACGCGTGCGGCAGCCGGCCCAGTACATCGGCGGGGAGATCAACCAGCTCGTGCGGCCCGGAGACTGGCAGAACGCCGAGGTCCGCGTCGCCATCGCGTTTCCCGATGTCTACACGATCGGCATGTCGCACCTGGGCTGCCAGATTCTGTACTGGATCGCGAATCACACGCCGGGCGTGTGCGCCGAGCGGACGTATTGCCCCTGGTGGGACGCCGAAGAGGTCATGCGGCAGCACCACATCCCGCTCTTCACCTGGGACACGCGGCAGCCGGTGAAATCGGCCGACCTGCTCGCGATCTCGCTGCAATACGAGCTGGGCTTTGCGGGTGTGCTGAACCTGCTCGACCTGGCCGGAATTCCGCTGTGGGCCGCGGAGCGCGGCGACGAGCACCCGCTCGTGCTCGCCGGCGGACCCCAGGCCGACAATCCCGAGCCGCTCGCCGAGTTCCTCGACCTGGTCGTCATCGGCGACGGCGAGCATTCACTGACGCAGATTCTGGAAGCCGTGCGCGAGTACAAGCGCGGCGGCGTACGGCGGCGCGAGATGATCCCGCTGCTGGCCCGCCGCTTTCCGTGGCTCTATGCGCCCAACCTCTACGAAGCCCGGTACAACGCCGACGGCACGCTCGCCGAGCTGCGGCCGACAATCGATGGCCTACCCGTGCAGATCGAGCGCTGCCCCACGCCCGATTTCGAGGACGCCCCCGTGCCGCTGCGTCCGCTGGTCCCCTGGGTGCCGGCGGTACACGACCGCATCGCCATCGAGATCATGCGCGGCTGTCCGAACCTGTGCCGCTTCTGTCACGCGGGATACACCCGCCGGCCGCTGCGACTGCGGAGCATCGCCCGCATCGTCGAACTGGCCGAGGCCGCCTACTGGGCGACCGGCTACGACGAGATCGGCCTGTTGTCCCTTTCGACCTCGGATTACCCCGAGCTGGGCGCGCTGGCCGGCGCGCTCAACGAACGCTTTGCGCCGCGCATGGTGAACATCAGCTTCCCGTCGCTGCGCGTCGACCGGACGTTGCAGGCCATACCAGGACTGGGGCGCTCCGTGCGCAAAGCCGGCCTGACGATTGCCGTCGAGGCGGCGAGCGACGACCTGCGCCGGGCCCTGCGAAAGAAAGTCGCGGACGTCGATCTGCTCGACGGCGTGCGCGCCGCCTTTGACGCGGGCTGGAAGCACGTCAAGCTCTACTTCATGGCCGGCTTTCCGGGTGAACGGCCGGAGGACATCGACGGCATCGTCGACCTCAGCCTCGCGGTCAGCGAGCAGCGCCGCAAGCTGGGCAAGCCGCCCGCCGCCGTCACCGTGTCCGTTGCCTGGCTCGTGCCCAAGCCCTTTACCCCGCTGCAATGGATGGCCCAGCCGCGGGCTGAGTACTTCGACGACGTGCGCCGCCGGCTGCGGGCCAGGCTGCACAGCCGGCGATCCACGGTGCGTGTTACGATGCAACCGCCGGAGCGGTCGATTCTGGAAGGCGTCCTGGCCCGTGGCGACCGCCGTCTGGCGGCCGTCGTTCACGAGGCGTGGCGGCGTGGCGCGCGGCTGGACGGTTGGACTGAGCGTTTCCGACATGAGCGCTGGTCGGAAGCATTCGCGGCCACGGGCATAAACCCGGATTTCTACGCCCATCGCCAGCGGAGCTTCGCCGAACGGTTGCCCTGGGACCACATCGGGTTGCACTTGCCCCGGCAGTATCTCGAAAAAAGCTACCGTGATCTCCTCTCTTGCCCTCCCGCGCCCGAGCACGCCGGCTGAACGCGCACAACGGTACATGTGTGCCTCACGCCCCCTGTCGGTGCATCTCAGGGATGGCCGGGCGCTCGAAGTGAGGCGAGACCCTCCGTCGCGACGCGGCGCTCGGCAGCGCGCAGCCGCATGACCTCCTCGGGAGGACGGCTGTCATCGATCTCCAGGGCCGCGCGAAAATGCGCGCCCGCCAGATCAGCCGCGTCCCGCGCGCCGGTCTGTCGCCACACCGCCAGCCAGGCCTTTCCGGCTGAAAGGCGGTTCCGCGCACTTGTCGGATAATGCTCGACGGCGCGCTGCCAGTCCTCCGCAGCGCGCTGTCGCTCTTGTGCAGGCTCCTCGATATCACCGGCCTTTTCATAAGCCTGGCCGAGCTCCTCGTCGATCGTCGCGGCCAGGGCGTAGTTCGACGCATCGTCGGGATTACGAGCACACGCGTTGCCGGCACAAGTGCGGGCCTCGGTCAGGTACGTCACACGCTCACGCGCGCCGAGTTGCGGGGAGCGGCTGGCCTGGAAGAGCGCTCGGCCTGCCGACCGGGCCACGAGGGCACTGGTGGTACGCGACCCCATGAACTGAGCGGCAACGGCGCGCACGACCTCGGGGCCGCCGCGCGGCGGCGGCGCGTACAGCGCCACCTCCACCTGGCCAAGCGCCCGCGTGGTCGCGACGGCCGGCCGGGTAATCCAGACGACGTGGAAACCCGCCAGGACGATTCCGGCCGCAACCGGCACGGCGGCCCAAGCGCCGCGCGGCCGGGCGAACGCAAGCGCTGTCGGCGTCAGGCGGCCAACCGCAGACGCACCCACTGCACAGAGTACGAAGAGCCCTAACCCCGCAGGAGTCAGCAGTACAAAATCGATCAGGCTGTGCACCAGCAGGCCGACCAGCGCGGCACAGAGGCCCGCGCTGAGCCACACGACCCGGCGTGCGTCGGCGTCCACACTGCTCAGCACCCACATCGCGCAGAGCAGGGCCAGGACCCACACCAGGGCAATCTCCTGCCCCCACACCAGCAGCATCCCCGGCTCATTGAACGGCGTGCCCGAAAATAAGGCCTGCACCAGCAGTACGCCGACCGCCACCGGCGTCGCGCGGATCGCGGTCAACGGAGCGTGCAGCGGAGAACCCCCGGTGGCCGCCGTCAGGCCGCGCAGCCCGGCGAACACGCACGCGCCGCACAGGAAGACGCCGGCGGCAAGGCCGAGCGGTCCCAGCTCGACGAGCAGGCTCACCCACAGGCTGTGCGGGTTCTGCACCTCCTCCGGGCTCTGCGGGCGCTTGAACTGCATGTACGCCGTGCCGAAGTTCTCGCGCCCCAGTCCCGTGAGCGGCACGTCCTGCCAAGCGCGCCAGGCCGCGGTCCAGTAGTCCCAGCGAAATGCGAGCGAGGCCCCCGGCAACGTGCCGTTCTTGAGACCGTAGCCCACCCCGGCTGCGATGACGCTTACATAACCGGCAACCAGCAGCGACAGGACCGCGGCGGCGTGACGCGCACGCCATCGGGCGGCGACGCCCAATACCGCCAGCGCGAGGACCGCGACCGCACCACCCACGAGTGCGCCGCGGCTGCCCGTGAGCGGCAGCGCGACGGCCGGCAGCGCACACAAGAGCAGGCTGACCGCCAGGGTAGTCCACCGCCCCGACGCCGCGACCGGCGGCCCACGGCGGAGGCGCGCGCCGACCAGGGCCGCAACGACTCCGAGCGCGACGGTAAACCACATCATCAGGCAGGACGCCGTGACGTTGGGATGACCGAGAAAACCGTAGGCCTCGCCAGCGCGCATGCGGCGCTCGAAGTTGATGAACAGCGGGTCTTCCGGGTCGAAGCCTCGCCGGAGGAGCTTCGGCTTGTACATCGACTCCCAGGTTTGCTGAGTGAGCGGATTCTCGTACCAGCGCTGACTGATGCACTTGACGGCGCTGGTGACGCCCGTCGCCAGGAACGCCGCCAGCAAGAGTCCCAGCATCCACCGTGTCCGCACGAGGGACACCAGGGCCGCGCCCGCGAGCACGCTGATGAGCAGGCTGCCGCCGGCCAGCAACGCGCTGGGCTTGTCTCCGGCGACCGCGCTCGAAAGCCCGACCGCCACGGCGAGCAGCCCGATGCCGGCCGCAACGAACGGCCTTCGCCGCCAGCGTCCGCGCCGGGCCAGCGTCAGCGCCGCCGCCGCCAGCAGCAGACTGTCAAGCCCGGCGGTGGTCGCGGGCGTGGGGCCGCGTTCGGCCTGTAGCGCGGTGAGGAACGAAACCTGGAGGTACTGGAAAGTCTCGCTGATCAGCGGCCGTGCGCACAACACGACCAGCAGGACGTAGAAGAGCACGCGATCCAGGAGCGCGAGGTTTGTCGCCGCGGCGGCCTCAGCCGAATTGGAGCGGACAGCGCCGGTCATGTTTCCTTACGCAGCGGAGCTTCCAGAATGGCGATGATCGCCAGCACCAGCAGCACGATGACGCCGATGGTGATCGTACGCCGCAAGTCGGCGCCCGGCAGGAGCGTTGCCGCCAAGCCGGTGGTGGCGGTGGCCAGGTAAATGGTCAGCACGGCGAAGCGCCGGCTCAGGCCGCGCTCGACGAGGCGGTGCGAGAAGTGGCGCTGGTCGCCTTTCATCGGATTGCGGCCTTCCAGGATGCGAATGACAACGACGCTGACGAAGTCGTAAAGCGGAACGGCCAGGATGACCAGCGGCATGGCCAGGGCATACGGCGGGACGCCGGCCCCACTGTGAAAATACGTCGTGAGCACGGAGACCGTGGCGAGCATGTAGCCCACGACCAGGCTGCCACCGTCGCCCATGAAGACCCGTGCCGGCGGGAAGTTGAACACCAGGAATCCCGCCACGGCCCCGAGGAAGACGCAGCCGAGCGCCGGGACCAGCACCTGGCCGGACATGAGCCCGCACACCACGACGAACAGCAGGCAAATGCCGGCCACGCCCGCGCTTAGCCCATCCATGTTGTCCAGGAAATTGAAGGCGTTGACGATGACGATGAACCAGAGAGTTGTGCCGAGCACAGACAGCGGCACCCCGGCGAATTCAGCGATGCGGACACGGCCGACCGTGGCCACGAACAACGCCACGAGCACGATCACCAGCAGTTTCCATGTGGCCGGCAACGGCCGCTTGTCATCGACGAGGCCGAGGATGTGCAGGACCAGACCGCCGATCAGAATGACGATCGTCTCGGCTGCGCGCTTGCGGATCCCGCCCAGGTAGGCGGGCGCGACCTCGCCGAACGTGCCCGCCACCCAGGTTTCCGGCACCACCGCCGCGATCGCCAGGGCCGCGATCAGCGTCAGCCACGCGGCCAGGAAGATGGCGCTGCCGCCGCCGTAGGGCATCGGCGTATGATGGGACTTGTGCCCGCCGGGGCGATCGACGAAGCCCACGCGCGGCGCGAGGCGGCGGGCGGCCGCCGTCAGCACGGCCGAGAACACCAGCACGATCCCGCCGATGCCGGCCAGGAAGAGCGGCAAATGCCACGCCGCCGGAGCGGTCGCAAGCTCGCCAGTCATGCAACCCCCTCGTTGTCCACGTCTGGTGCCGGTCCAACGTCCCGCCGATGCTGCCGGAGCTGCTCGCGCAACCGGCTGAAGAAGGCGTGGTACTCGGCCCGCCGGTAGTCCGGGTACGTCCACGGCAGGACCTGCCAGGCGCCTTGATCGTATTGGAGCGTGACCTCGGCGTAGATGCCGTGCCCAAGGTAAATACGGTGCCCGCGGTCCTTGGTCGTCGCCAGCACGAGCTTGGTCAGATCGACGTAGCCGGGGTCGACGTTCACCGGGCGCGGGATTTCCGGCTGCGCGCAGTCCCCCGCGATCGCCTCCTCGATGGCGTTGGTCTCGCGCTTGATCTCCGCCAGCCGGTCGGGCGGAATCAGCTCGGCGAACGCGAGGAACCAGCGCTGCAAGCCGGGGCCCATCTCGTCCTGGTAATAGTCGGTCTGGTCAAAGGGCCAGAGCTCGCTCTCGCAGTCCACGGGACCGAAGCGTTTGACCAGCAGTTGCCGCGCACGCCGGAGCAGGTCCGCGTCGCCGCTGAGCAGCCCGACCACGAGCTTTACCGACCGCGCCGCACGAGACTTGGCCATGGGTCGAAGTCTAGCGTGCCCGGGCCACGCCCGCGACCCCGCGCGCTGTAGGAGCCGTCTCCGACGGCGATGGTGCCTCGCCACCGGTCGCCGTCACTCGCCATCACAGATGGCTCCGGCGCGCGCGACGCGACCACAGCGGGGGCTACTCGATCAGCTCATTGCCGACCTTGCGGGCCCGCACGGGCCGGTCCAGGTTGATGCCGAGCTGCAGGCCGGTCGCCACCAGCAGGTTCCACCCGGCGCACAACTGCAGATGCGCGTTCATGTCCGCCATCGCCGGGACCACAATGGTCGGGAAAGGCGTGGGCCGCGGGGCAATCGCCACCACATAAAGCCCCACCCCGCGCACCAGAACTTGTTCGTACTTCTCCAGCTCGGCCTCGTACGGATCGACGATGACGACCGCGTCTGCCGGATCGAGGACTTCCTCGATTCCGTGTACCACGTAGGTCCCTTCGCAGTACACGCCCTGCTTGCGCGCGATCTCGCAGGTCTTGAGCGACAATTCCTCGGCCGCCCCGTCGTTACGCCCGGCCCAGCAGATGGTCGGCGCCGCCGCCAGCCGCTTGGCGATGGCCGGGTCGATGTCCGCCGCCAGGACCGCGCCGGCCTTGTCGGCCAGCTCGTTCAGGAGCTTCGGCCAAGGCTGCGCGCCGGCCAGCTCGGACACCAAAGCCTGGTAGAACAGCGCCTGCTCGACCACGCTCTTCGTAGCGGCGACCGCGTCCTCCTTGCCGCAGTGCAGCACGAAGGTCTTCTTGCACTCGCGCTCGAGCGGGCTCTCCGGCGTCGCGGTCAGGCCGTACAGCGCGTCGTGGCCGCGAGCCTTCTGTCGCCGGAACAGCTCGATCACCTCGCGCGTCTTGCCCGAGTTGCTGGTGCCGAACACGACTTGCCGCCCGAGGTCATACTCCAGCGCCTGACGGGCCCCTTCGCACTCGATCCGCTGCAACAGACCGCGCCGCCGGCCCAGCGCGATGGCGTTATGGGCCGGCAGGATGCGCGACGAGCCTTCGCCAGTCAGAAACAGGGCCCCCTTCCGGCGTACCGGCTCCGCCAGCCCGGCGGCAGCGGCCCAGTCCAGGCCGCGGATCACGTCCGGCGTTTCCAGCATTTCGCGTACGAGAGCAAAGCGGTTCTGCGCGGGATCGTTACGATTCATGCCTCATTCTCCATAGTGCCAGTTCGCCTGTCAGGGGCTGGGGGAAGCCGGTGTCTCTCCGGGCTGCGCCCGTCAGCCGCGCTCGCGCTGCTTGACGGTCTCGATATCGTGGCTGAACGTCTCAGCTTCTGCGCGGGTCTGCTTGATGAAATCGTTGTCCTCGATCGTGCCGAGTACTGCGTCCATTTCGGCCCGCGATTCGTACGTGATCTGGCGGAAGGCGGCGGTGTAGTCTTTGGCCCGCGAGGTCGCCGTCCGCCCGGCCATTTCGCCGCGGATCGCGACGGCGCGGTCGAGGAACGCGCACCAGGTCGCGCGGTCCAGACGCTCCAGCGTGATCTCGTTGATGTCGAGCAGGCTCGCCAAAGCGTGCCGGGCCTTGTCCTCGGGGTACTTCGCCCACAGCCGGAGGTACGCGTCATGAACGGCGTCCCAGGAGTCTAATTCGCCGGACACGATCTGGTCGCGCAGGGCCTGGAGATCGTCGCGCAGGACGAGTTGCCCGCCGAGATTCACCCACGTGCCGCGGCGGGCCGGGGCGAGGCGTTCGCGCAGCGCGGCCAGGCTGGCGAGCTTTTGAGCGAGCATGAAGGCCACCAGGGTTTTGACCGCGTAATGGTGGACCATCTCGCGGTAGCAGGGATAGGCGCGCTCGGTCTTGAGAATCCGGGTCGGCCGGTGCGTGTTCTCCATGTGTTCGCCGAGGACCTCGAGCTTGGCCACCGTTTCGGGTGCGCTGCGCAGCAGGTCGCGGCCGCGGGTGCGCAGGGTCTCGCGCGGCAGGCTGTCCGTCGGCTGGCCTGCGTGCCGCAGGGCGGCCTTGCCGGTCCAGATCTCGAGCAGCTCCAGGGCGGTGAAGATTTCCTCGACCGTGTCCGGCGCCAAGGCCTCGAACTCGATCATCTGCTGCTTGTGGACGCGCTTGTCACGGGCACCGTACTTCCAGGCATTCCGCGCCAGAGCGTACATGTTGTGCAGGAACCAGTACGCCGGCATCACCCGCAGGGCACCGTGGGTCTCGTCGTTCGAGACCAGCGCGAACGGCAGCACGATGTTCATCTCCGCCGGATACACGCCTTTGGACAGGAGGGTAAACGACGCAAAGCGGCTGTTGTGCTTGAGGCTCGTGCACAGCCCCGGCCAAAAGCCGCGCCCGGCCACGATCTCCCCGTCGTTGGCCCGCGAGTTGTGGTTTGACCCGGCCGTGACGCCCGCCGCCATGTTGCTCTGGCCCAGCACGACCGCGGCACACAGGAACGAGTTGTTGTGATGCTGCTCATGGCCGGGGAAGATGAGCGCGTTGAGCACTTCGCAGCACGAGATGGTCGAGTTGTCGCCCAGCAGCGAGTTGATCAGCCGGGCCCCGTACTTCAGCGCCGAGTTCGGCCCCATCACGAAGCGGACCGCTTTGACGCCGTAGAAGATCCGGCACCCGTAGCCGATGATCCCGTTGACCAGCTCGACCCCCTCGCCGATCTGGGAGCTTTCGTCGGCATCGCTGTGGATCGTGAGGTTCTTCAGCTTGTTCGCGCCCTTGATGTAGGCGTCGGAGCCAATCTTGACGTCTTTCAGAATCCGGCAGTCTTTGATGATCGTGCGGTCCCCGACCTCGCCGTAGTAGCCCCGCTGCTGGTCGAAGCGGGCGTCGGTCAGGGCCTGGAAGCGGGCCATCAACGGGGCGTCGCCGCGGTACCTGCACCACAGGTAGGCGTCGGCGGGCAGCAGACCGTCGAACGGCACCACGCCGCGGCCGCCGTTCTCGTTGACCAGGTCCAGCCGGATGCGGACGGACTCGGGCTCGCCTTCCTTGACGATCCCGTTGCCGAACTTGGCGTAGTTGGTCGTCAGCATCTCGTCGATGTTCAGCAGGATGACCTCGTCGCCGATGATGTAATGGCCCAGATAGCAGACGTTGTCGATCACGACGTTCGAGCCGATGTCGCAGGAGACGATCGTACTGTCGCGCAGCCCGACCGGCAGGCGCAGGTCGTGGAACTCCAGGTACAGGCTCTCGAGCGCCCCAATGCGCACCAGCCCGTAGAACTGGCAGCGCTTGACCAGTTCCGGACTGAAGCGCTCGGTGACGTAGATCGCGTCCCAGTTGTCGGCCGCGTTCTCGTTCTTGACCAGCACTTCGATCTCGCCCGCGGTCAGCCGGCGGAACTCGGACCGGCGGCGCTGCTGGGCGTCGCGCAGGTAATACTCATCTTTTCCGGGCGGCACGTACTGCGGATCGACGAAGCCGTATCCCAGCCGCTTGAGCGGTTGCTTGGCGATTTTGTTCATGACTTCCGGTTCCTCCTACGTGCAAGCCGAATCGCCGGCTGATCGAAACCCCATTCTTGGGGCGGAAGCGCCGGATGTAAAGGCGGCTCCCGGCCGCGCGGGGGTTGTCGCCGCGCTGTCGAGCGCGTAGACTGCCGGCACTTTCCTAAGCGGTCTGGAACGGGCCGGGGCCGCGGACGGCTCCGGCGAGTCCAGCAGGTCTGGTTACAGCGAGGAACAGGCGATGATTCAGCGAGTGGTTGCAGGCGTGACGTTGCTGGCAGGCGTGATCGTCATGGCGGGTTGCAGCGCGATGGGTGCCGGCTCGACGGGGCTCAACGTCGGCCAGAACCTAATGCGGAAGGACACGAACCTGCGCGTCTTCCTGGACGGCGAGCAGGCCAAGCAAAGCACGCTGAAGAAGGGCCTCAAGGGCTATGCCCCGTTCGTCATCAAGAAAGAGGCGGGCACCTCGCCGGTCTTCAGGTACGAGATCATCGAACCCAAGAAGCTCGGCTTCATCAAGTCGGTGTCGATGCAGGTGCACCAGAAGTTTGAGGCGGATTTCTCGGACATCCCCGACTACACCATCTTTGCGCGCGCCCAGGACAGCGAGAAGCAGATGAAGCCGGGCATCGACTACGATCTGGGCAACCTTGGCCCGGATTTCAAGATTCTCGATAAGAAGGATAAGGAAGTCGACAAGGTGAAGTTCGTGCCAGGCGTCGACTATCTGCTGGTCCTCACCCTCTCGGCGGACAAGAGCGAGAGCGCGCAGATCTTCTTCAAGACGAAATAGGCCCGTAGCGGCCGGTCCCGGCGCGCCGGGACTGTCCCGGCCGACGTGGTCGGGAACGCATTCCCGTTGACCGCGGTGCGAGAAGGGATTCTCGCACCAGCAACAATCGGCCGCTACTGACGCACGGCCTCAACGCTCACGATCAAGCGCACCTCGTCGCCGACCCCGCCGAGCAACTGGGTCATGCCGAAGTCGCTGCGCTTGATCTCGAATGTGGTCTCGAACCCGGCCCGGTATTCGCCCTTCATGCCCGGACCGGAGCCGGTGCGTTCCAGCTTGACCGCGAGCGGCCGCGTCACGCCGTGCAACGTCAGGTCGCCCTTGACCTCGTACATCTGCTCGCCGACCTTCCTGAAGGCCGTACTCTTGAACGCGATCAATGGGTACTTCTCGACCTCGAAGAACTCGGCGGACTTGAGGTGCTGGTCGCGGTCGGCGTTGTGCGTGTCGACGCTGGCGACCTTGACCCGCGCGTCCAAGGAGCACGCCGCCGGATCGGCGTCGTTGATCGCGATCGTCCCCTCGGTCTCGTTGAACCGGCCATAGAAGTTGCTGATGTTCAGATGGCGGATGCGGAACCAGGTGTTCGAGTGCACGGGGTCGATGGTGTAGGTCTCGGCTCCGCCCGCCGGCGCTGTCGTTTCGGCGGCCTTCTGAGCGGTCAGCAGCGGCAGCAGAACAGCGGCGGCAGCGGCGATGGCGATCAGGCAGTGACGATTCATGGTTTCTCCCTTTGTGTCAGGCCAAGGACAAACGCCGGATTGTATACGCCGCGCTGAAATGCGCGGGATGGGAAATGTCCCGTTTTTCGGTGTACCCCGGAGGCCGACGCAGTAACATGGACAACGTCCGGATGATGTCTTTGGGTGTCCCCGGTTCTCGTGTCTTGGAATCGCGCCAGGCCGGCCGCCGAGAGTCATGGTTTCAGAAGAGACCGTCACACTGACCCGCTCCACGACCGTGGCCGACGCGCCGGTCGCAGAACTCGTCATCCCGCGGCAGCTCGGCTCGGTCCGGCTGCGCCACGAGATCGGCCGCGGCGGCATGGGTGTCGTCTGGCTGGGGCACGACGAGCTGCTGGCCCGCGAGGTCGCCGTCAAGTTCCTGCTCGGCGCGACCGCGGGCCCCGACGATCCCGGCTTTACGCGGTTCATTGGCGGGGCGCGGGCCGCGGCCGCCGTCCGACACCCCGGCCTGACGACCATTTACCACGCGGACGTCGTCGCCGGCGTTCCTTACCTGGTCATGGAATACGTGGACGGGCCTTCGGCGTCAGAACTGCGCAGACGTTGCGGGGCGTTACCCCTCGCAGCCGTTCTGGCCGTGCTGGACTCCGCCGCTGACGCCGTGGGCACGTTGCACGAGCAGGGCATCATTCACCAGGACATCAAGCCGGGCAACGTGCTGCTGAGCGCCGACGGCGTCGCCCTCGTCACGGACTTCGGGCTGGCACACGCCCGCGTTTCCCTTCAGGCGCCGGGCGCGGGGCCTGCGGCTGCCGGCACGCCCAGCTACATGGCCCCGGAGATGCTCGACGGTCACGTGTCGGTCCGCAGCGACGTCTACGCCTTCGGCATCATGACCTACGAGCTACTGTGTGGGCGGTTGCCGTTCGTCGGTTCGCTGGAGGAGGTTTGCGAGCAGCACCGCCGGGCCGCGCTGCCGGTCGCCGGGTTGGCCGCTCAAGGTGTAACCGCAGCGCTCATCCAGGTCCTGGAGCGTGCCACGCACAAGGACGCGATCTTCCGGTACAAGACGGCCCGGCACTTCCTGCGCGCCGTACAGGACGCGTGCTCCAGTGCGCCGCCGCCCGCCGCGCGGCAGCGCCAACTCGCCGTGCTGGTGACGCAGTGCCGCGGCCCGTCGGCTGCCGCGACTGGCTCCGGCCCGGGCGAGCGGACGCCGGGCTCATACTACGACACCCTGGCCGCCCGCGCGGCGGCCAAACGGCGGAAAGGCCCGCCGAGTTTCGACACGGACGATGGCACCTGAGCGTTCGTTGCGGGTGGGCCGGTCCATGCCCGGGTGCGGAATTAGAGCGGTTTCACTTTTTCTCCGTCGGGTGCCACTGGCAGCTTGCTGCCAGTGCGGCCTGAAACACGGGCGGACAAGCCGCCCGTGGCACCCGAGCGGAAGTGAAAACGATCTAGTCTCTACCGATAGACATGCCGCCCGGTCTACCGCGCGCCAGCGTTGTCGCTGCACTGGCGATTCAACAGGGCCGGATCAAACGTCCGCCCGCACTCCGGGCAGCGCGGCTCGATCTGGCCACGCAGGTCGTAGCCGCAGTGCAGGCAAAGCGGGACGCCGAGCCAGATCAGGCGCTCTCGCAGGCGCGCGACCGCCCGGTGGCGAAGCAGCCACGCCACCACTACAGCGAGAATCCCGAAGAGCAGAAATCCGATGAATACGTCAACGAGATTTCGCGCCAGCCACGGCAGAAACGCCAAGTGGGGGGTAATGAAGCCAGCCAGGTACCTCGAGACGAAGATGATCACCGGCCCCGCAAGGATTACGCCCACAACCTGGTACGGCTTGGGAATGAGTTCGCGACAAACAAAATCGACCGCGTCGCCGCGCTGGTGTTCGCTAGCCGACGCGCACTCAGGCAGCGAGAGCAGCCAGCGACGCGAGATCGCTTGTATCCAGCCGTGCATGCCGCGGTTCCGTCCAATTCGGAGCAGGACCTGGAGAACGCTCCGCGGTCATCTTACCTGCCGAGTGCCCCATTCTGTATCGGCGAGCTACCCAGCGGATCGGCGATCAGGGTGGGGGACCGAGGTTGTCATTGACCAGGAACGCCGTCTTAGTCTCCCAGCCCTGCATCCCGCGTCGTTGGGGTCGAGAGTGCTTCTGGGCAACTGTGGTTTTTCCTCTCACGGCCGACACGGCCGTGGCACCCTCGACGGACGTCGCCCACGGCCGACACGGGGGTCGGCCGCTACATTCCAGGCATCGTCGCTCTGCGACCTCTGCGCTCTTGGCGCCTTGGCGGTTCAACCCGGGTGTTACACGATCGCCCGGTACTGCTCCAGCGCATCCGGGTTCGCCAGGGCGTCCTGGTTCGGCACGTCCTGGCCGTGGATCATCCGCCGGACCGCCATCTCGACTTTCTTGCCGCTGATCGTGTACGGAATCGCGCTGACCTGCTTGATGTGCTTGGGCACGTGCCGCCGGGTCGCGCCGTCCGCGATCGCGGCCCGAATCCTTTTCGCCAGCTCCGTCGTCAGCGTCAGGCCCGGCCGCAGCACGAGGAACAGGCAGACCTCGACGTCCTCATCCGCCGTGTCCTTCCCGACCACGATGCTGTCGGCGATCTCCGGCATGCCTTCGACGATGCGGTAAATCTCCGCCGTGCCGATGCGGACGCCGCCCGGATTGAGCGTCGCGTCGGAACGGCCATAGACGATGATTCCGCCGGTGTCCGTGATCTCGATGAAGTCGCCATGCCGCCAGACGCAGGTGTCCGGGTAGTAATCGAAGTACGCCGCCCGGTACTTCGCGCCGTCGGGGTCGTTCCAGAAGCTGACTGGCTGGCAGGGGAACGGCTGGCAGCAGACCAGCTCGGCCTTCTGGCCAGTCACCGGCCGGCCGTGCTCGTCCCACGCCTGCACGTCCATCCCCAGTCCGCGGCACTGAATCTCGCCCGCGTACACCGGCAGGATCGGATTGCCGAGCATGAAGCACGAGATGATGTCGGTCCCGCCGCTGATGGACGCCAGTTGCAGGTCGGCCTTCACGCGGTCGTATACCCATTGGAACAGCTCGACACTCAGCGGCGAGCCGGTCGAGCAGATGCAGCGCAGCGCGGACAGGTCGTGATCGCGCCCGGGGTGCAGGTCGGCCTTATCGCACGCGGCGATGTACTTCGCGCTGGTGCCGAACACGTGCAGCCTGGTCTCTTCGGCCATTTTCCACAGGCGATCCAGGTCGGGATAGCCAGGGTTGCCCTCGTACAGCACCAGCGCGGCCCCGACGCCGAGACCGCTCACCAGCCAGTTCCACATCATCCAGCCGCAGGTCGTGAAGTAGAAGATGCGCTCGCCGGCCCGCAAATCCGTGTGCAGCATCAACTCTTTCATGTGCTGGAGCAGCGTGCCGCCGTGGCCGTGCACGATGCACTTCGGTGTGCCGGTGGTGCCCGAAGAGTACATGATGAATAGCGGATGATCGAAGGGCACTTCGCTGAACGTGAGCGGCGGCGCCGGCCGGTCAACGGGTCCGAGAAAGTCCCGCCAAAGCACCGCATTCCGAATGCCGGAAAGATCGACTGGTGCCACTGCTCCTGGAGCAGTGCACTGCGCGAGGAACGGCACCACCACGACCTTGCGCACGCTGGGCAGTTGCGGCAGCATCTCGGCGACGCGGCTGAGCGTCTCGAATCGTTTACCGCCGTAGGTGTACCCGTCCGTAACGATCAGCACCGCGGGCTCGATCTGCCCAAACCGGTCCAGCACGCCGCGCACGCCGAAGTCCGGCGAGCAGGACGACCAGATCGCCCCGAGGCTGGCCGCGCCGAGCATGGCGACGATGGTCTCCGGAACATTGGGCAAGAAGCCGCCGACCCGCTGCCCGGCTTGCACGCCGGCCTGTTTCAGCGCCGCAGCGCAGCGGGCCACCTCGGCGCGCAGCTCGCGGTGTGACATCCGCCCGCGCAGTCCCAGCTCGTTCTCGAAAACCAGCGCATCCTGGCCGTCGTCGAATCGCAACAGGTGGCGGGCGTAGTTCAGCTTCAGCCCCTCGAACCACCGGGTGCCGAGCATTCCTGCCCCGCTCCTGACCGTGCGCGCCGGCGCGGACGGCTCAATGCCCACGTAAGCCAACAGTTCCGGCCAGAACGCCTCGGGCTTCTCGACCGACCAACGGCGTAACGCCTCCCATTCGGGCGCGATCCCGGGCCGCGCGGCGACGCGCGTCAGGAATTCATGCATGTGCGACTTTTTGATCCGTGCCGGCGAGGGCGTCCACAGCAGGGGCGACGTAGCCATCCAGCAGCGTCCTCCTCATTCGGGCGATTCCGCCCCATTCTGGCCGGTCGCGGAAAAGCGGTCAATGCGTCCGCGCCAGCGAGTTCCGAGCTGATCAGAGCACCCGGCGCAGGTGAGCAACTGGCAGCCCCGCCCTCGCCGACGGGGTACTGATACAACCAGGGGCGTGGGGCTTACGGTCTAGAAACTCACCGTCAAATGCAACTCCGCCGCCACTTGGCGCGCCTCGCGGAGCGGCACGCCCGGATCGTCGCTGATCTTCGTGACCAGCAGCGGTTCCGGCCCGACCAGGTTGATCACGCCGTCCGGCACCAAAGCACGTTCCGGAACGCGCAGCAGGTGTCCGTTCCAGTTACATACGTAGGTGCCCGGCGAGCGGATCGAATCAAAAGGGATGCTGACGCCTGGGTTCACCAGGCCGATCCAACGGTGCTCCGACTGGCTGGCAACGGCCGTCATTTTTGCTACTCTCCCGACCGCGCGCACCAGCGTGCGCTCGGTAACACATACTTCCGGCCCGCTGAGTCCAGCGTTGTCAAAGAATACGCTCGTGCCGGCGATCGGTTCACCCGCCAATCGATCGCTGTGCGCGCTTTGCCCGCATTCAGCCCGCTACACGTTCAGTGTTCCACACTACACAGCGGAAGTCAAATGAGACCGACAATTCACGACCGCCCGACGAGTGAATGCGGCGCGCGCTGTCGCAGCTCGCACCGGACGGCTCATTCAGAAGCCGACGCTGACGCCGTATGACCCGGCCAGGCCGCGGGCCTCCGCCAGCGGCAGGTCCGGGTCGTCACTGATCTTGGTCACCGTAAGGGGCTCCCCGCCCACCAGGTTCAGCGCCAACGGCCCGCCGGGCAGCAAGCTGTGCTCCGGCACGCGGAGCAAATGTCCGCTCCAGTTGCAGACGTACGCACCGGCTGAAGTGATCGCGTCGAAAGGCACCGCCACCCCGGCGCGCGGTCCGCTCTCCTGCCCAGCCATCGTCCGTGTGGCCACCGCTGCGTGCATGGGTCGCTCCTGAATAGGAGGTACTCGAACTGCTCTCTCACAAGGGGCAAACGGCACCCGGTCTGCGTCCGCCCCTCGTGCGGGTGCACTTGTCCGCCTTCCACTATCGGCCCCGAGAACTCCGGTTCTTTAGACCAAGCAGGCAATGAAATCGCTCCCGCAACGACCGCAACCGTTTCTGCCGAACCCGTTTTCGAGGATCTGCCCGGCCGCCGCTCGTTGACAAGGACCCAAGCCGGGCGCACAAGTGCGTGCATGGAGCCGACTGCGGCACCGGCGACCGGCTTGGCGGATCACCTGCATTGCTATCTGGAGAATCTCGCTGCGCTCTACACGCTCGATCCCGAGTTGGCTGCCGCCATTGACGCCGTGCCGTTTGAGCGCACGCTGCCCCTTGAGCCCACGCGCGACGGCCACGTGACCGTGCGCCTGACCGCTGACGACGGCAAGCCGATCTACACCCACAGCCGCTACCAGCCCGTCGAAGAAGCCCGCACGCTGGTCCGAAATCAGACCCAGGGACGCGAGGCAGGCGACGCCGATGGGCCCGACGAAAACCTGGAGAACTTGTGCTTCCTGATCGGCGGCCTGGGACTCGGGTATTGCGTCGCCGAGATCGAGCGCCAGTTCTCCCGGCCCTTTTTGATCATCGCCGAGGACGATCTGGCTTTGATCAAGACGGCGTTTTGCGTGACCGACCTGTCCGGGCCGCTGCGTGAGCGGCGCCTGACTTTTCTGACCGCGGTGGATAAGTCCAAGCTGCACGAGCGGTTGCGCCCGATCATGACGCCGCTGATGCTGGGGCTCCACTTTATCAACTCCCCCACGATGCGTCGCTATCATCTCCAGTTCCAAAGTCAGATCAGCGGCTTGCTGCGCGACTTTGTCTCGTACGCGCGCGTCCAGATGGTCTCCGTGGTGCGGAACGCCCGCCTCACCTGCCAGAACGCCGCCTTCAATCTGCCAACCTACCTCGCGCAGCCGGGCATCGAGATTCTCGCCCGACGGGCGGCCGGCTGGCCGGCCATCATCGTGGCCGCCGGACCATCCCTGGCCCGCAACGTCGATCAACTCGCCGGCTTGCGGAACAAGGCCGTGCTCATCGCTGTCCAAACGGTCCTGAAAACGCTGCTGGCCCGCGGCGTCGTGCCCCATTTCGTCACGAGCCTCGACTACCACGAGCTGTCCGCCGAGTTTTTCCGGGGGATTGAGGATACCGGCGGCACGATCCTGGTCGCCGAATCGAAGGTGACCTGGCAGGTCCCCGACGCCTTCCATGGCCGGACACACATGCTGCGCTCGCACTTCCTGGAGGACCTGTTGCAGAACGCCGCCCCGCTCCGGGCCGGCCTGCGCGCCGGCAGCACGGTAGCCCACCTGGCGTTCTATCTCGCCGAATACCTCGGCTGCGACCCAGTGATCCTGGTCGGCCAGGACCTCTCGTTCAGCGAAGGGCTGTATTACCCGCCGGGCACGCCCCTCGAGCGCATCTGGCAGCCCGAGCTCAGCCGCTTCCAGACCATTGAGATGAAGCAGTGGGAGCGGATCGTGCGGTCACGGGCCGTGCTGCGGCCGGTCAAGGACATTCACGGGTGCGACGCCTATACGGACGACCAGATGCTCACCTACGCCGAGCAGTTCCAGGCGGACTTCCTGGCCACCGCGACGCGGGTCATTCACGCCTGCGAGGGCGGCCTGCGCCTGGCCGGCACCGAGGTGATGACGCTGCACGAGGCGGCTGAGCGTTTTTGCGCCCGCCCGTTGCCGGCCGCTTTGTTGGCGGTTGACGGCGCCAGACCCCAGCCCGCCGGCCTGGAACCGGCTTTTCACGCGCTCGAAGAGCGGATCGCGGAGCTCCGCGAGATGAAACGCACCGCGACCGAGACCCAGGAGTTGCTCGGCAGGCTGGCCGGCCTGGTGGAGCGCCCCGCCGAGTTCAACCGGCTCGTCGGGCGGGTCGACGAGCTGCGCGGCCGCGTCCAACGCAATGAGCGAACCTATGACCTGGTCAGCCAGGTATCCCAACGGGCCGAGCTGCGCCGGTTGCGGGCGGACCGCGCCATCAGCGACGAATCCCGCGAGACGTGCGAAATGGCCCGCCGCCGCCTGTCCCGCGATCGCGAATACGTTGCCGCCTTCATCGACGGGTGCGACTTCTTGCTCCAGATGCTGCCCAAAGCATTGCAGCGGGCCCGGGAGCGGCTGCATTGAACATCGTAGGCGCCATCTTCGCCGACTTCGTGCTTGCCCCAAATGGCAACCCGTCGCAGCTCACCACCCGGCTTGGCGCACGCACGATCCTCGCGCACACCATGCGACGACTCACGCAGGTCGACGGCCTTACGCGCCGTTGCCTGTTCGTACGTCCACGCGACGGTGAGCCCGCTGCGCACGCCCTCCGCGAGGCCGGGCTCGAAAACCGGATCGACCTGGTCCCGCTCGACACCACCCCCTACAACCGCCGGACGCTCCTCACGACCGCCCGGAAGTGGAATCTCGATTCGTGGCGTGGCGGGTTGGTCGGCAGCACGTGGTTTGACGAGTACATCGACCCGTCTGCCGCGGCCACCCTGCTCAATCACTGCAAATGCGACGGCATCCTGTGCCTCGATGGCCATCAACCGGTGTTCGACCCCGGGCTGGCGAGCGCTATGCTGGCGCACGCGCAGGCGAACGAGCACGAAAGCAAGATGACCTTCGCGCAGACGCCGCCGGGCCTCAGCGGAGCCATCGTGCGTCGCGAAGCGCTCGCGGACGTGCTCGAATGCAACATCCCAGTCGGGCTGTTGCTGTCCTATCGTCCGGAGCTGGCCCAGTCGGATCCGATCAACCGGCCGGCCTGCTTCCACGCGCCGACGCACGTGGTGCACACAGCCGCGCGTCTCACCGGCGACACGCGGCGGTCGCGCGAGCTGCTCGAAGCGGCGCTGCGCGAACTCGGCGAAGACGTAGCAGCGGCCGACCTCTGCCACTGGTTGGCCGCGCCGGGGCACGACCGCGCCGGGCCCCTACCCACCGAGATCGAGCTGGAGCTTACGACCGCGGACCCCTTGCCTCATTCCACGCTTCGTCCACGTGGCGACCGCGTACCGCGGCGTGAGATTGCCGATCTGGCCGCGGTCGCACGGCTAGCCGAGGAGCTTGCCGCCTATGACGATCGCCTGGTTTTCCTGGGCGGGCACGGCGACCCCCTCCAGCATCCCCAGTTCGCCCAGGCGTGCCGGCTGCTGCGATCGGCCGGCGTATATGGCCTCGGCGTCGCAACCCCGCTGGTCGACCTTACCACCGAGAATCTGGACGCATTATTCGGGCACAAGGTCGACGTTGTCGAGGTGCTGCTTGACGCGCATACTGCGGGCACCTACGAGCACGTACACGGTGCGGACCGATTCGCCCAGGTCGTCGCCAACGTCGAGCGGCTCGAGCATGCCCGCCGGGAACGGGAATCGCCCC
>Ga0315285_10000259_pt1 | contig 53557 bp, 48 predicted proteins | sample YL17G09_36_MG_FD_203698 | JGI IMG/M metagenome (GOLD analysis project Ga0315285, IMG submission 203698) | Sediment microbial communities from Yellowstone Lake, YNP, Wyoming, USA - YL17G09_36 | ecosystem: Environmental > Aquatic > Freshwater > Lake > Sediment | place: USA: Wyoming | collected... | reverse complement strand
CAAAGAAATTGTCATTGCGAACGAAGTGAAGCAATCTCTGCCTTTGTAAGTAGTTGAAAAACCAAGATTGCCACGTCGCTTCGCTCCTCGCAATGACACCTGTCAGGACTTTTTACGACGTTATCAATAGTAAATGGTGGTAATAAGTGAAGCATTCTTTCTTGATTTATGGTGAGCAGTATCAATAAAAAAATAATGAGTAGAACAACAGGCATAACGAACATGTTATATGGGGCAGCTATTCGAACCATGCTAAAAAAATCAACTTTAAATCGTTTTACCCTGCTGCCTTCTCCCTGCCCCCTTCTCCCTGCAAGGGGGTTTACCTTGCTTGAGCTCCTTCTCGCTATGGTTATTCTTTCTTTCGTCCTGATAGCGATTTATGAAACCCTTAGTGTGAGTTCCAGAGCCTGGGAGAAGGGTGAAAATGCTGTTGAGAAACTTCAGCGGACAAGGGTGGTGATGGATCTTCTGAGCAGGGAGATTAAGTCGGCGTTCCCCTATGTAGTAACCCCCAGTGAAAAAGATACCCATAAAAAATTTTATGCCTTTGAGGGGGGAAAAGATTCCATAAGCTTTGTCTCCAGCGTTCCCCTGAGGGGAGAGAAAGGGGGGTTATCGTGGCTGTCATTCTGGGTAGAGGAAGGTGAGGGATTAGTAGTGGTAGAAAGGGATGCCTTAAGGACAGACATCTTTAAGGACAAGGACTTTAAAGAAAAAAAGGAGATGGAAGTATTGGATGAAAATATTATCCAGATGCAACTAGAATACTTTGAATTAAAGGGTAAAAAAGAAGAAGGGGAAGGCGAGGGAGAGTGGAAAGAGCAATGGGATGCTGAAAAAGAGGGAGCGATGCCCCATGCGGTGAGTATTGCATTGACCTTTAAAGAAGAGGGAAGAGGGGGAAAAGGTGAAGAAAGATTTTCACGGGAAATGGTTATCCCCCTGATGATTAACAGCAAGAAACTGAAGGTGGGGAGTCGGGATCCGGAACCACGAGGACCAGAAGGCGAGGGGCTGTAAAGATTACCATCTCACTAATACTAGCTGCTATGGGGTATCTACTACCTTCGAGAAGGGAAGCAGGGAACAGGTGGAAGAGCGAGGCAGAGAGGGGTGTTGCCTTGATGCTGGTGCTGTGGGTGATGACCCTGCTCTCGGTCATCGTGTTTGAATTCTGCTCCACCATGAGGATCGAGGCGACAATCGCCAGGAATTTTAAGGAGGGAGAGCGGTCTTACTATTTTGCCCAGGCAGGTATTAGTCGAGCTATGGTTGAGATTGTCAAAGCAAAGAGTGCGATGAAAAAATTTAAGGGTGCTAAGGAATCGATGGTAAAGGGTGAAGCTTTAGAGGAAGAGGGAGAGGATGAGGTTGAAGAGTGGAAGCCTAGAGAGGCGCCCTACACCTTTTTATTTGAGGAGGGAGAGTGTGAGGTCAAGATTTCTGATGAGGGGAGCAAGATCAACCTCAATTGGGTTGCGAAACAAGCAAAGGCCAACAGGAAGCTTCTCACCGATATACTTGAGCAAAGCTGTGATCTGGAAGGAGAGGAGCGTGATGCCATAGCGGATTCCATTATTGATTGGGTGGATGCAGATCACGAACACCTGATGAATGGTGCTGAGGATGATTACTATGAATCATTGGAAGACCCCTACGAGTGTAGAGATGGAGAGTTTGTGGTAACTGAGGAGTTACTCTTGGTGAAGGGGGTTACTGAAGAAATCTTTTACGGTGAGAAGAAGTCCTCTGAGGAATCGCAGGAGGAAAAGGAGGAGAAGACCTACCTTCATCCCTCTACTCAACAAGCATTTCCCTTGATGCACAAAGGGATGATGAAATCCGGAGGGCTCTCTGATGTCTTCACGGTGTTCTCTGAGAGTACCTCTTTTAAAATTAACCTCAATGATGCACCGTATGAGTTGCTATTAAGCATACCGGGCATGACCTCCGAGGTAGCGCTTGAGATCATTGAGGAACGGCGGGAGGAAGAATTTGAGAACCTCAATGATGCCCGATTGAAAGAGCTTCCCAACTATACTCAGATAGCAGGCTACCTCACCGTGGATCCAACTAATTTTTACAGGGTTGAGGCACGCGGCAGGATTGCAGATGGCGCCGTGGCACGGGCTATCACGGCAGTGATCAAGTTTACCACTCAAGAGGGCAAGAAGTTTGAAATACTCTATTGGCAGGAAGGAGTGTAAGAAGCAGGGTTAAGGGGAGAGAAAGCAGGGAGTAAGGAGCAGTGATGTTTTAACCCCTGATCCCTGTGCGCTGAACCCTGACCCCTCTGCAGTTATGAATAGCATCGGACTTACCGTAAAAGACAGTCAGGTGGTAATGGTAATGTTGAGGAAGAACCTCACCGGTGATCCCTTTCTGGAGCACTATCGTGTGGTATCGCTGGAGGAGGTAAACCCCGAGGACCGAGAGGAAATCATCCTGAGCAATATCGAGGGGTTTATCGATGAACACAAGGGGGATCGTGATAATTTTTTCCTTGCCATCCCTGGCAGTAAGGTCATTTTTAAAAGCCTCTCTCTCCCTTCACCCACCGAGGAGAATCTCAGAGAGGTATTGGGGTTTGAGATGGACCGCTATACACCTTTCTCCTTGGATGATGTCTATTTTGACTTCAAAGTGGTGGAGCGAGATGACGCACGAAAGCTTATCCAGGTGGTGCTGGTGGTGATCAAGAAGGAAGTGCTCAATTACTACCTTACCCTGCTCCAGAGGATACATATTAAGGTGAGAGGCGTTGAGGTAGCCACTACCGCGCTCTACAATTTAATTGTCAAGGGAGGTCAGGGCAGGAAGAACGGAGCAGAGAGGAGATGGGTGGTAAGGACTAGTGAGTGGCTGAGCAGGAAGCGCTGGGGAAAGAAACTGCTTGTGCCCTTAGACCGCATGGTGAGCGCAGGTAAGAGTGAAGCAGCACCTGCAGAAGAGGGCACACGGTTTTTGATCACCATTGATGATGAAAGTTGCGAATTGGGGGCGATACGTGACGGCAGGTTAATCTACTCCCGCTGTCTTACCATGCCTCCCCAGGACGAGGGGGAAAGCGTTGCGGAGAGGGTGGAGAAGCAGGCTGATCAAATGCTCTTGGAGATAGCCGCCACCCAGTTAACGTTGAGTGATGAAAACCCAGAGCGCTCTCAACTTATCGTTGCAGGAACCGGAGATCACCAGAGCTTCATCAGTCATCTTAAGGAGAGAGAGCATATTGATGCGCGGTTGGTGGATGAGCTCGCGGTGAACGTTACCATAGACAATGCCAGAGAAAAGGCTACGTTCCTTTCAGTGGCGATGGGGGTGGCACTGAAGGGGCTTAAGGGCGTGGCACTCGATATGAATTTGATTCCTCGCGAGCTCCGACCCAAGAAGAAAAAGAATTGGAACCTGATCTTGGGCGTAACGCTCGCGGTGTTGCTGTTACTGGGAATAGGTTCTTTCACCCTTGCCTTTTTTGTAAAGGAGAGGATGTATTTCTCCGGACTCACCGAGAGGGTGAAAGCACTCAAGGGGCGGGTGGAAGAGGTAGAACAAATGCAGAAGGAGATTGCAGCTATAGAAAGTAAAATAGATTCCCTTGAGAAGATTAAGGCGGATGACACCAGTAAGTTGCAGCTATTAAAAGAGCTTACCCAGATTATCCCAGAAGAGATGTGGTTAACCCAGTTTTCCTACCAGGAGAGAAAGGGTAAGAAGGAGATTGATCTTTCCGGTTACGCGACCGCTGCATCAGAACTTATTCCTATTTTGGAAGAATCGAAGCTCTTTGAAGATGTAAAATTTAAATCTTCTATTGTGAAGGACAAAGAGAGCAATAAAGAGAAATTTAATGTGACGGCATCAGTGAGTAGTAGTAAAATAGTAAATAGTAAATAGTAAAGGATCTTCCTTGAATATTGCTAAGAGAGATAAGAAATTTTTAGTGGGTGGTGCGCTTGCATCCGTGCTCTTCCTCATCATAACCTATGTTATTGCACCCTTTATTGAGAGCGAGAAGGAGATACAGGAGGGTACCCAGCAGAAGGAGATGATACTTCAGAAGTATGAGAGGATCATTAATCAACGAGGGGAGGTTGAAAAAAAACTTGCGCAGTTGAGGGGGAAGCAGAATGAAGTAAGTAGGGCATTGCTCCAGGGGGGTACACCTTCCCTCGCCGCAGCAGAGATGCAAAAGATACTAGAGAAAATGTCGAGTACCCACGAGCTGGAGCTGAAAAGTGTGAAGGTGCAGGATGCAGAAGAGCGGGGTGCGTTTCTCGCGATCCCTATTGAGGTGAGGTTAATTACCGATTTAAACAGGACGAGAAAGTTTCTCGCTGACCTGGAGAAGAATCAGAAATATTTCACCATACCGCAATTGAGAATCAGTCTTCAAAATCAGAGGGACCCCAAAGAAGTTATTGTAACGTTGGTGATCACAGGCTTTTGCATGAAGGAGAGCACAGGGGAAGGGAAAAAGGCGTAACACCTTAGGCGCTCGAACTGTGAGTCAGGGAAAGGAAAGCACAACATGAAGCAAGGCGCAGTCTTTTTTATGGTGATACTCATGGTACTCCTGAGCGGTGTGTTTACAAAGCTGCTACCTCAGGAAAAGGACACCGTCAAGGGTACAGAGATAAAGGTTCAAGAACCTCAAAGCACCACTACCACCGCCATCGAGTCTCACGCACCATCAACTGGTAAGATAATCAAGGGCACCACGGGCACACCGGAATCGTCAACAGCAGGATCACCGGTAATGCCCACGGGCGAATTCAAAGCACCTACGAAGCTGCTACCTCAGGAAAAGGACACCCTCAAGGGTGCAGAGATAAAGACTCAGGAACCTCAAAGCACCACGACCACTGCCATCGAGTTTCAAACACCATCAACTGGTAAGATAGTGGAAGGCACCACGAGTACACCGGGATCGACAGCAGTAGGATCACAGGTAGCGCCCACGGGCGAATCCAAAGCGCCTACGAAGGAGATGGGTGAAGAGGAAAAGGCAAAGATGGAAGAATTAAAAACTCGCTTCAAAGAGCTGGTGGGTGAGGAGATGAAGAGGTTCGGCGTGATGGAGGAGTCGCTCCCGGGAGGGGTACCACAAGAGAAGACAGAGGTGCCTGCGGAGGAGAAAAAAGCTACCGAGGGTGTAGAGGTGCCAAAGGAGGTGGCGGTTGAAAAGAAAGAGGGGGAGGTAGTGCCTCAACCTCAAGCAGGCGAGAAGGTACCGGGAGAGGAGAAGGGAGAGAAGGAAGCGAAAGAAGAGGTACTTGAGGAAGAAACAGTGGGAAAGGAAGAACCAGTGGAGGTGGTAGAGCCCGTGCCTGCAGAACCGGAGAAGCCTCAAGGGGGGGGTGAAAAGATTGCGCTGGATTTCCAGGATGCTGAGCTCACCGAGGTGATAACCGCCCTTGCTGAGATCATAGGTATTAACTACATCGTTGACCCCAAGGTGAAAGGGAAGGTGAGTATCCATACCAGTGGCGAGATTTCTAAAGAGGATGTGCTTCCCATTCTGGAAACTATCTTTGAGGTCAATGATGTAACCGCAGTCAAGGTAGGTAATATCTACAAAATTATTCCAGCTAAAGATGCAGAAAAACAGCCCCTCATTCCACGGCGAGGAAAAGAGCTGGGAGATATCTCCTCTCCGGACCGATTGATTCTTCAGATTGTTCCCCTGCGCTATATTCCCAGTAAAGAGATAGAGAAGATACTAAAACCCTTTCTGGGGCGAGGAGGAGATATTGTAGAATTCACTGACAGAAATATCCTGGTAATTGTCGATACTATCTCCAATATGAAGAAATTAATGGAGCTGGTGGATACGGTAGATGTAAGTATTTTCGACACGGTTCAGGTGAAGATTTATGAGCTTGAAAACGCGGATGCCAAGGACCTCGCCAAAGAACTAGGTGATCTTTTCAAAGCACTGGGGCTGGAATCACAGGGGAAAAAGGGAGATCTCCTAAGCTTTATCCCTATCGAGCGGATGAATATTATCTTGGCGGCCAGTTCACTGCCGGATGTGTTTTATAAGATCGATGAGTGGGTTAAGAAACTGGATGAAGTGAGTGGAGCTGAGGAACAGATTTTCATCTATTTTGTGGAAAATCAAAAGGCCACTGATTTAGGTGATATCATCTCCGAGCTTTATGGCGGTGGGGGAAGGAAGGGGGAGAGGGAAAAGAAAACTAAGCGAACGGAGAGAGGAAAGAAAGGAGAGAGAGCTAAAACATCAAAGAAGGCAAGTACTTCTAAGGCAAGTACTTCTAAAACAAGTGTGGAAGGTCTCACCGGTGAAATTACCATTGTGGTAGATGAAATTAATAATGCTATTATCATGCGTGCTACCCCTCAAGATTACGCCCAGGTGCTTAAGACCATTAAACTGTTGGATACCGTCCCCAAACAGGTATTAATTGAGGTGCTGATTGCAGAGGTGACCTTGGATGAGAATACGGAATTTGGTATAGAGTGGTCACTCTCCACTGATTACGCCTCGTTGGGGGGATACAAGGGAACGGAGAGAGTAGGACAGGATCTTGGTCTGGGCGGGCTGGCGTTGGATTTAGCAAAGCCTATCGCCCAGCCTGGGTTCACCTATGCCTTTGCTTCACGGGAACTGATGGCATTCCTCAAGGCGTATGCGAGGGAGAATAAGGTAAACATCCTTTCTTCTCCCCACATCTTGGCTGCTGATAACACCGAGGCGACGATCGAGGTGGGTAAAGAGGTGCCCATTGTCACCAGTGAGTACACCCCGACCACCCTTCAGACAGCAACTGAGAGCTACTCCCGTTCCATTGAGTACCGGGATACGGGCATTCTGCTCAGCGTTACTCCCCGGATCAATGAGAAAGGTTTGGTGTCAATAGAACTCAGCCAGGAGGTGAGTGATGTGAGCGAGCAGCGTATTGAAGGCATCAATTCACCGGTAATCTTGAAGCGCCAGGCTGAGACCACACTGGTGGTGCAAGATGGCAACACCATTGCCATCGGCGGTTTAATCCGGGATAAGAAAGATAACACCATGGAGGGAATTCCTATTCTGTCGAAGATTCCCTACCTCGGTAAGGCATTCAGCTATACCAAAGTGGTAGGCGAGAAAACAGAGCTTTTGATCCTCATCACCCCCCATGTCATTCAGTCTTTTGAAGAAGCTGATTTAGTTACCTCGGAGTTTAAAGAGAAGATGGAAGGGTTGAAAAAGATGCTCCAGAAGTAAGAGGGGCAGACTTTTATAATTTGAAAGGTTTTGCTTGTGTGTATATAAAATACATTTTTTTATTAAAAAAACTTGACAATAATTCACATTTATATAATTATTTAATCTAATTACTGCTCAATTAGTAAATTTAATAACGCAATAAGGAATTTTATTTAAAAAAAACTAAAGAAAAAAATTACTATGCCGAAACAATATTCATTTAAAAAAAACTTGACAATGGATGAAGGTTGTATAAAAATTTATAAAGCTTTATAAAAGAGAATTCAAAAAATATAAATCACAATAAAAAATGAAGGAGGTGATAGGGAGGAAGATTCATAAATAGTGATAGTGCTATTGATTCAATTTAATTATTAAACTAAAAGAGAAAGGAGAAGATGTGATGAATTTAAAGGTTATAAAATTGATGGTTTGTGCGGCAGCGCTTTCCATGGCTTTGGGAGTGAGTGGAACCTGTTTTGCTGATGATGCGGCACAGGTGGTAATTCAGGTTTCCTATCCCTCGGGCAAAGATTATGTGTCCTTTTATAATGGTGCATTAACTGCCATTGATGTGACCAAGGATGATTATTATGTTAACGTGCATGTGACTCTTCTTGATGCCAGTGGGAATCCTGCAACCGCGGGACCCGCAGGTGAGGACATGGCTGGTGTTACTGCTACCCTCACCACAGAGCTTGGTAGTGCGAGCAGTATTGTTGAAGATCAATTTTTGTCTGATTCAGCTGACCTCACCTTTGACGTGGTGGATGTAGGACCTGCGGCAAGGGCCCATGTGAGGTATGCCTGCACCACCGGTTGTGAGCCTGGGACTGATACCCTTGAGGTAACGGTTGGCTCTCTCACTGCCACCGCAGATGTGGAGGTGAAGGCGCCTCCGGCGGCTTCGTTATATGTAAGGACGCTTCGGATACCAGGGGTGAGACCTGCTGATCTTTTTACAGATCTTGCGGCCTCTACGTATAATCAGTCTAATAATGCGGGCATCCCTGCACAGGCGGGTGACAGCATCTATTTTGAGGTATGGGCAGTTGAGGCAAATGGTGATTTTACTACTGCACCCGAGCTGGATGGAGTAGCAGTGACGGTAAGTGCCTATGGTAACTACAATGCGAACACAGTGGTGGGCGAGACTTCCTATGAGGAGGATCCCTTTGAAACTGCCACCGCGGTGTTTAGCGGAGGCGTTGCCACCGGGAACATTACTATCGAGAAGGCGGGTACAAAGAGTCCCAGCGGAAGTTCACAACTTCAGGTAGTGCTTACCGCTGAGGTAGAGGATGGCGTAAAGACGAGTACACCTGTATTAGTTGTCTCGACTACGAGGTCAGTGGATACAGTGGGTATGGTACCGAGGATCAAGAACCAGCTCATCATAGGTACTGATCCCTCAGGCATCGGAAACCTGATTGAAGAACAAGATACCTGGTATGTGCTGGATGACAATTCCGCGGGACCCACCACCAATGCCATGAAGGTATTTGCTGCCGATGAGTACGGAAACCCGGTTACGGGCGAGACGGTGAATGTAAAATCTGCTGTTACCGGGCCCCTTGTGGATGCGGGGTATACCCTGGCGGATTACAATGGGAACAATGGCGGTAGCGGGACTGCCTGGGATATCACCTCGGGGGTACCGGGCAATGGGAAGCCTGGTCTGGCAACGGTAAAATATCTTTGTGATAGCGTTGCCAACAGCAGCACGGCGAACAATAGACAGGAGGCAACCGGCGGAGGAACTGCAGGTAGAGGTAAACCTCTTGAGGCAACCCTTACTTTAACGCATGAGGATCTGCTACTTGCTTCTGACACTGCTACGGTCTATCTGATGAGATGGAATTCTGCTGCACCCAGTAACCTTGACCTTCATTTCGATACAGATCAGCCTGGTACCGAGGTAATGGCAGGGGAGGAGGTCACACTTTATATTACCTCAGCGAGTGGCAGTTCTGGCAATCCCACCATCTCTGAGATCGTGGAATACAACGATAACCTGGTGATTAACGCCGAAGAGTGCACGAGCGGGACAGCGCTTAATATTTCCAGGAGCTCCCAGGGGTTTGATCAGGCAACTGATGAGGGGTTAGCGCTCAAAGCGCCGGCGCCTGATGCCACCACCCAGCACATTGAGATACCCATCAAGATATGGGGAGCGTGCTCTCAGGATCAAATATTGTCAGTGTGCGTTACCCTTACTGATGAGAGCAAGGGATTGGAGGATATACCTCTCTACAGTCTGCCTGGTCAGGAAATTGCTGATCTCCAACCTGCGGGTGAGGATGCGGTTAAGATTAGTTCGCTTCCTTCAGGTGTGGAAGCACAGGATGATGATTTGGATGCTGACCCGGTTGTGATCACCTCTGATATGGTGGTAGGGGACAATTCCCTTCTGACTCCTGCGAGTGTAGATACGGCTGATGAATACGGTAATGTGTATGATAATGCGCCCAGCTACGGAATCGGCAGCGATGTAGGCGTTGCCATAGTGGATGCAACCAGGGGTGCTACTATCACCTTTGAGCAAGAGGATGTGGGTCAGACCGCCACGGTAACGGTAAGCGTGGCGGGTGTAGGCAGCAGGCAATTAAGTATTATTAACATTACCGAGGCTGCAACGGCGGGGGCTTTGACATGTACGCTGGAAGGACCTGCGAATCCTACCCCTGGAGGAGAGGCGATTATCATAGTGAAGGCAGATGGCACCTTCACAGCCAGCCCGAGGGACGTGCAGGTGAGCATTGATTCAGCTAATTCAGTTGCTGATTCAGAGCTAAGAGATTTCAGTGGTATAGTCTACACAGATGCGACCACTGACCAGAGCCTGACGTCAGGTTCCAACCTGAGGTTGGTGGTGAGCGCCCCGGCTGCGGGAGATGTGATGCTTGTAGTAGGTGACATATCTGGCTCAACAACGCTTCTCGACACCGGTACCTGCACCATTAAATTTGGACCTGCGTGTGAGTATGCGGTGACCGTTGATCCTGCGACACCTGATCAGTTACTTGCCGGTGAAACACAACAGTTCACTGCCTCAACTGCCTGTGATAGTGATGATAAGACAGCAGAGGCTATCTACACCTGGGAGATATCGGTACAAGGGTGCACGGGGAGTAGCATTGATAGCAACGGGTTGTATACTGCTCCAGCTACTTTGACAGCCGACTGTACTGATACCATAAAGGTGACGGATACCGCCCATGAGAATGCGAGCGCTACTGTTGATCAAGAGGTATTAGGATGTACGCCAGAAGTAGCGATCACGCCAACATCTGCCACCTTAGATTTTGGTGAAACCAAGGATTTCTCTGCCGCAACCACCTGCGGTGGAGCGACCATAACCGGCGCTTACACCTGGGAGGTTGCAGGTGGTACCGCAGATACTACTAGTGGTGATACCATAGAGTACACTGCGGGTACCACAGCAGGCACCTATACCATAACGGTGACAGATACCGCTAATGGAGATATAACCGACAGTGTTAGCGTGAAGATAGAGCCAGCAATGAGTATGATAGTATCACCCGATACGATGGCCAGGTCGCATTGGGTCTTGTTGCCGGTGTTTATGACGATAGTGGGTACGGATACTACCTTTGGTGCGACGAGCACGGTGAGTTTTGCTCCTGCGGCATCGGTACTGCCGTTATTCCCGCTGATACTGGATCCGGAGAGCATCTGGGAGCTGATTTTCATCATGCCGTCGTGGTTAGTGGGAGGAGCTGAAAATGAGACGCTGACGGTGACGGTGACAACGGGTGCTGAGGTGGTAACTGATACGGCAGAGATTACAGCACTGCCTTTCCTGCTCGATCAGGATTAGCGCCTGAAGAAACAGAGTAGTTAAAGAGTTAAATAAAAAGCCCGATGGTCATAAAGACCATCGGGCTTTTTAGTATCTGCATAACAAAATTCTTACTTTATGTCTATTTACCTTTTTACTGCCCAGGCGCCTTTCCCATTTGGTCCATAAATTTCTCTCTGAATTGTTCTACTTTATCTTTTATGCTTTCCTGATCTAAGGTGCCGCCGCTTCCCTTCATTTCTTCCATTACTTCTTTGTTAAACTCTAATATTTTTTTCATATTATCTTCGGAGAGAAAAGGAGACTTAGCCAGCGCCTCGGGGATTTTCCCTGAGGCTAACATTTCCTGCATCTGGTTTTTCTGCTCTTGCTTTGCTTCTTGTTTTGGTTTAGGTGGTTCGGATTTGGGCTTTTCTTCAGGAGGCAGCGGTTGAAGAGAAGACAGTTTACTGTTTTCTTTACCCTCATGCAGAGAGAGTGTTACCTTTTCTCCATAGTAATCGAGCACCACTCTTTTCTCATCAATTGCTGAAATCACATAGCCGCCTATATAATCTCCCAGGGAGTAGATATTTGTTCTCTTCTCTTCCTTCTTTGCTTGCTTATCATGAATCAAAGCGCCTTTTGTATCTCCCACGATGATGGTACCAAAAAGTTCAAGCTTACTGGTGTCAATCTTTTTATCGACCATTTTTGCATCAGGTTTTTCAATGATCCACTCCTTGCGATCCGGCCTGAAGAGGTTTTTCTCGGAGATGATTGCATAGGGATCCGCGGCCTCCACAGACCTCGCGGCTAAAAAAAGCGTGGCAAGAAATAGACAGGCTACATATACTCGGAATGATTTATACATCTATTATTGGTACTCTTTTTTCTATCTATATCTATGTGATTGTTTCTTATTATTTTACCACAGATGAGTTTTAAAATCAATAGCTTCTTGTGCCTTTTAAACAGAACTCAAATGATCAAGGCATTAAAAAATGTAATTTTATAAACGTTTAAGCTTTGGTTAAAGGCTTAGTCCTTCGATTCGCAATTACAGCGACGTATTTTGGGAGAATTTCTATGGGCAATGGCTCACTCAGCACTAAGTCCTTCGATTCATAAATTCGTAACCGAATTTATGAATCGAAGGACTTAGGAAGCTCGTATCTGATGTCCAGTCGTTCACCTGCTGTATTCTGGTATTGAGACATGATTGATGGTCTCGTTTTTTAATTATAGTCTATACGCGCAGGCATTCAAATTATTAAAGGGGGTGAAATCAGTTGTCAAGTCACACTCTTTGTGCTAATGGTGGTGTGTTTAAAAAATTCTGGCGGGAGCGAGGAGATGCCACATAGAATTGAGGTAGGATTTAAACCTTCTGTTAGAGATGTGTGGGGTGAAAAGGTAAGGAAGAGAATCTGGGATAACCTCCACTACCGAGTTGAACAGGTCAAGGGTATAGAGGTTTACACCTTAGACATGGAATTATCCCTCGATCTGCTGAAGACGATTGCGGAAGGCCCTTTTGTTGACCCCATCATCCAGCTCTATACCATTGACCTGCCACTCGCTCAGGATTTTGACTGGATCATTGAGGTGGGTTTCAGGCAAGGGGTGACTGATAATGTGGGCAGAACCGCAGGTGAGGCTATAGAACTAGTGTTAGGGAAGAAATTGAGGGAAGAAGAAAAGGTCTATACCTCAAAGCAGTGTCTCATTAAGGGGGAATTATCAGGCAGAGAGGTTGAAAACATTGCGACGGGGCTTCTGGCTAATGAGTTAATCCAGAGATGTGCCATAGTGCATAAGGGGAAGTGGGATGTGCGGAAGGGCATGCCGCTAGTGGTCCCTCGGGTGAAGGGTGATGCAGTGAGAGGGAGAGTGGACACCATTGACCTCGAGGTGGATGATGAGGGGCTCCTGAAGATAAGTCAGGAGCGGGTGTTAGCTTTAAATCTGGATGAGATGAAGTCAATGCAAAGGTATATTCGCGAAAGAAAAGTAATTGAAGAGCGAAAAAAGGCGGGTTTGGGAGAAAAGATAACGGATGTGGAGCTAGAAGCGCTCGCCCAAACCTGGTCTGAACATTGCAAGCATAAGATCTTCAATGGCATCATTCGCTATCAGGATGAAAAGGGTGAGGTAAAGGTTATAGAGAGTTTATTTACTACCTTTATTCGGGCGGCTACCGAGAAGATTAGAAAAAAACTTGATGAGGACTGGTGCCTTTCTGTTTTCGAGGATAATGCAGGAGTTATTGCCTTTAACCGTGATTATAGTCTGGTGTTCAAGGTAGAGACACACAATAGCCCTTCTGCGCTCGATCCTTACGGGGGCGCTCTCACCGGCATCGTGGGGGTAAATCGAGACCCCTTCGGAACCGGGAAGGGGGCAAAGCTGATATTCAATACCGATGTCTTCTGCTTTGCCTCACCGTTTTATGAGGATTCCCTTCCACCCCGGTTGCTCCATCCCAAACGTATTTACGAGGGGGTGAGGGAAGGTGTTGAGCATGGGGGGAATAAAAGTGGTATCCCTACCGTGAATGGATCCATTGTTTTTGATGATCGATTTTTAGGTAAGCCGCTCGTATACTGCGGAACCGGAGGGATTATGCCCCGGGAAATTGGGGGAGAGCCTTCACACGTAAAAAAGGTCTTTCCTGGTGATTTAATCGTGATGACGGGGGGTCGTATTGGCAAAGATGGTATTCATGGCGCCACCTTTTCCTCTGAAGAGCTCCACGAAGGCTCCCCTGCCACCGCCGTTCAGATTGGTGATCCCATTACTCAAAAGAGGATGACGGATTTTTTGTTGAAAGCACGAGACCTTAAGCTCTACCATTGTATTACCGACAATGGTGCGGGAGGCTTGTCTTCTTCGGTAGGAGAAACTGCACTTAAAAGTGGTGGGTGTGAGCTCCACCTGGAACGGGCGCCACTCAAGTATGAGGGGTTGCAGCCCTGGGAGATTTTGCTCTCCGAGGCACAGGAACGCATGACCCTTGCGGTGAGTTCGGAGAAGATTGAGGAGTTTCTTTCGCTGGCGGAAAAGATGGGTGTTGAGGCAACCGTGCTCGGCAGCTATACCACTAGTGGTAAGTTTCACATTCTCTATAATGGAAAAACGGTTGCCTATCTGGACATGGAATTCCTCCATCAGGGGGTTCCTTTTCTTACAATGGAGGCGAAGTGGAAGTTGACACCGCATGGGGAACCCCGTTTTGCATCACCTGGTGATCTCACCCCTTCTTTAAAGAAGATGCTCGCTCGACTCAATATATGCAGTAAGGAATCGGTGGTGAGGCAGTACGATCATGAGGTGCAGGGTGGAAGTGTGGTCAAGCCTTTAGTAGGAGTGCATGAGGATGGCCCTAGTGATGCGGCAATCATCAGACCTCTTCTGGAGAGCATGGAGGGGATAGTGGTGAGCCATGGCATCTGCCCCCGCTATAGTGATATCGATACCTACCATATGGTGGCTTGTGCCGTCGATGAGGCATTGAGGAACTATGTTGCGGTAGGGGGGAGCCTCACGCGGGTAGCAGGTCTTGATAATTTCTGCTGGTGTGACCCCATCAAGTCTGATAAGACTCCTGATGGTGAATATAAGCTTGCCCAACTGGTGAGAGCCACTATGGCATTGTATGACTACACCACCTGTTTCAGCATTCCCTTAATCTCTGGTAAGGATAGCATGAAGAACGATTATCGAATTGGCGACAAAAAGATTTCCATCCCTCCCACCGTACTTTTTTCAGTGATAGGTAAGATAGAAGATGTGAGGAGAGCGGTGACCATGGATGTCAAGAGAGGGGGTGATATCGTGTACATGGTGGGTGAGACCTTCGATGAACTCGGTGGGTCTGAGTACTATGCCATGCTGGGGTATGTGGGAAACGCTGTTCCCAAGGTCGATGGACCACAGGCAAAGCAGAGGTATCTGGCACTCAGCAAGACTATTGAGCTGGGGTTGGTTGCAAGTTGCCATGACTGTTCTGATGGTGGGCTAGGGGTTACCCTTGCAGAGAGTGCATTTGCCGGTGGATGTGGTATGAGGGTTGACCTGCGGAAAGTTCCCTTACGGGGAATAGAGAGGAGCGATACCTTACTCTACTCCGAATCGCAAAGTCGCTTTGTGGTAACCATACCACCTCACCACCAGAAGGCATTTGAGGAGATAATGAGGGATCACGTCACTAAAGAAATTGGAAAGGTAGTGGAAGATACCTCATTTACCATTATTGGATTAGCGGGTGAGGTAGTGGTGAGCACAGATATCGATGAACTCAAAGAGGTGTGGAAGAGCACGTTGGCATTTTAGTAATAGTGGTTTTGATGTTACGAGTTGCGGGTTGCGGGTTAAAAAGGGGCCATGGATGAGAAGCTATAAAGATCTGGAAATTTATAGATTATTATATGACCTCGCAATTAAAATTCATAAATTATCGCTAGACCTGCCAAAATATGAAATGTACGAGGAAGGAAGTCAGATAAGAAGGTCATCAAAAGGTATTACTTCATGTATTGTTGAAGGTTATGGTCGTAAGAAATATAAAGCAGAGTTTATTAAGTTTCTGATTTATTCTCATGCTTCGTGTGATGAAACCATTCTTCATTTAAATTTTTTGAAAGATACACATACACTTGATGGGGAAGAAGTAAAATTTCTTCTTGATACTTACAATAAATTAGGTAGTAAAATAAGCAAATTCATTCAATATGTTGAAAAAGAATGGATGTAAACTCGTAACCCGTAACTCGTAACACGCAACTAATTAACTAAGTCCTTCGATTCATAAATTCGGTTATAAATTTATTTGCTCAGGACTTAGTGCTGAGTGAGCCATTGCCCATAGAAATTCCCCCAAAGTACGCCACTGTAATTGCGAATCGAAGCACTAAGGTATAATAACCGTGATAAATTTTTCTCAAAAAACCAAAGCAATTGTCCTCACCGGTAACGGCACTAACTGCGAGATGGAAATGGCCCACGGCTGTAGGCTGGGAGGGTTCGATCAGGTTGACATTGTGCATATCAGTGAGCTCATTTACGGAGAAAAGAAACTGAATGGTTATCACTTTCTCAACCTTCCCGGTGGGTTCTTGGATGGAGATGATTTGGGTGCAGCCAAGGCGAATGCAAACCGTATCAAGCATGCAGTCATTAAGGGTACGGGGGAACAGCTCTTTGATCACTTTGTCCGCTTTATAGAGAGAGGTGGATTGATACTTGGTGTCTGTAATGGTTTTCAGTTGATGGTCAAGCTGGGTTTGCTCCCAGGGTTCGATCGAGAGTACACCACGCAGTGGGTTACTTTAACTTTTAATGACTCAGGGAAATTTGAGGATCGGTGGGTTCATCTGAGGATGAATAGTAAGAGCCACTGTGTGTTTACTCAGGGCATAGAGTGCATCTCTCTTCCGGTGCGGCATGGAGAGGGTAAGTTTATGGTGAAAGATGAGGGGGTGTTGAAACGACTCCACACCCGTTCTCAGGTGGTGATGCAGTATTCAACTAATGATTATAGGGAGTGGACCGCTAAGTATCCCCTTAATCCCAACGGGTCAGTTGATGGCATCGCTGGTATTTGTGACGAGAGTGGGAGATTGTTGGGAATGATGCCCCACCCGGAAGCATACCTCCACTATACCAATCACCCGCAGTGGACCCGTACCCATTCTCAGGGAGAAGAAGGGATGGGAGTGACTATCTTCAGAAATGCGGCTCACTATGTGAAAAAAATGCTGCTCTCATAGAGGGGATTACGGTTAAGGGCACGCCATACCCAAGAGGGTTTTTTATGGATGTTAAAAGGTTTTGTCCCTATTGTGGGCAGAGAGTAATAGAAAAACCCTTTGGAACAAAGGTTCATTCGTATTGTTCTCAATGTGACAGGATTCACTACGATAATCCATTCCCTGCGGTGGCGATACTAGTGCGTAATCAAAAGAATCAATTGCTTTTGGTAAAGCGTTCGGTGGAGCCAGCCAAGGGGAGGTGGTGTCTGCCAGGTGGGTTTATAGAGGTAGGTGAGAGTATTGAGGAAGCAGTGTTGAGAGAGCTCGAAGAGGAAACCGGACTTAAGGGGGAAGTGGAAGGGCTTGTTGAGTTCTTTTCCCAGACGAGTCCTTACTATGGGGCACTTCTCATTTTCGGATACAGGGTGAACATCCAGGGTGGAAAACTGAGGGCGGGTGATGATGCCGAGGAGGTAGGCTATTTTGACCTTGCTGTACTTCCCCCTATCGCATTTCTTTCCCATCAAAGGTTGATAGAGCAAGAGTATCACCGCAAAAGCTAGCAATACGTTGCGGGTTGCAAGTTGCAAGTTACGAGATACGAGTTACGAGTTGCATGTATGAAATTCCAAATTTCAAGCACCAAATCCCAATTAAAGCCCAAAATTTCAATGTTCAAAAGTTCAAAACTAGAACATACAATTCGTAATCTATCACCCAATTCCTATTCCCTACTTCCCTTTTCAATCCCATTGATTTTTTGCCTCACCCTCTCTGAGAGAGGATTCTGGGGGGCCATCGAAAGCCATTTCTTTAAGTACGCCAGTCCCTTCTGCCTGTCATTGAGGTGTTCAAGATAGAGATTGCCTAAATTGAGGTATGCTTCAGCGAGCGCAGGATTTAATGTGATCGCTTTATGGTAGTGGAGCGCCGCCTGCTCATATCGGGTCATTTTTGTATAGAGAGTGGCGAGCGAGGTATGTGCCTCAGTGACATTGAAATTCTTCTCTATCGCGAATTTATAGAGTTCGATTGCTTTATCATACCGACCTGCGTTGATATACATGCTCGCTAAATTAAACACCACAGAAGGGAAAACAAATATTTTACTGTATGCCTTTTCAAGGGTTTGGATGGCATTATCGTATTGTTTAAGATCTGCGTAGGTATTGGCGAGGTTGCGATAGGCATCAACATAGCGGGGATTTAGTTCAAGTGCTTTTTGATAGTGAGTGATGGCAAGATCAATTTTACCTACGCTCCGGTATACATTGCCTAAATTATTATGTGCCTCTGCATAGCGGGGTTTGAACTTCAATGCACGTTTATACTCTTCAGCGGCTTGATCATAGAGTTTTTGCATCGCATACGCGTTACCTAAATTATTATGCGCCCTAAAACTCTTAGGATTTAAGCGGGTTGCTCTTTTATACATTTCAAGCGCCTCGGCGAAGCGCTGCTCATCTTTGTAGAGATTACCTAAGTTATAGTATGATTTCTCATATACCGGTTGGATGGAGATCGCTTTCATAAAAAGTGCTTCAGCCTGCCTGTAGTCCTTACGTTTATAGTATTCAACCCCTAGATTATTGAGTGCCCTCACGCAGGAGGGGGCTGAGGTGACGGTTTTCTTCCATAGGGTGTAGCTATTTTCCCAATCATAGTTTCTATAAAATGTCCTCACTGAGAAAAGGATAGTGACCAGTACAAGAAAAGAGTAGACGGAGTATTTCCACCGGGGAGAAGTAATACGTAAGTCTAGGAAAAGAGAGATCAACAGCACAATGCCAAAGGAGGGAAGGTAGAGATAGTGTTCAGCGAGCAGCTCATGGTGGGGGAAGATATGGCAGACGGGAAGTAAGGTAACAAAAAACCAGATGAGGGAGAATGCCGCAATTTTATTCCTTGAGAGGGCGTAGACGATAAATACTGCAATGGTACCCAGTATCATGAGAGAAAAAAGGGTGGCTGGTTCCCACAGTGACTGAGAGAGGGGAAACGCATTAAATGAGTAATCAGCAATCAAGTTGATGGGGAAGAGGAACTGTTTGAGATAGTATACCAGTATTTTACATACCGTGAGTGATTGAAGAAAGAAGCTGTCTCCATAGAAACCTTCTTTGTTGGAAGGTGATTTTACCACAACCTTATAGTAGGTGAAGGCGATGGCGGCAAGTGAGAAGGTGAGGTAGAAGGCTTTGTGACAAGAAAAGGTTTTTTTAAGGGAAGCAGTTAATTGCTCGATGAGTTTTCCCTGCCCGGGGAGGTTCGTGATGAGGTCATAACCTAGAAAGGCGAGGGGCAAGGTTACCGCCATCTCCTTAGAGGCAATGGCAAAAAGGTATGAGGCAAAAGAGAGCGCAAGAAGTGAGGGGCGCTTCTCTTTCCTGCTTTTTAAAAAAATGTAGAAACCAAGGATGTAAAAGAGTGAAGAGAGAATATCTCTCCTCCCGGAGATATAGGTGACGCTATCAGTATGAACGGGGTGCACGGTAAAGAGGAGGGCAGCAAAAAAGGCGATGCGGGAGTTTCCCGCCAGCGAAGAGATGGTGAGGTAGATGAGCAGGGAAGTGAGGAGGTGAAAGACCATGTTGGAGAGGTGGTAGCCCAGGGGATTGAGACCGAAGAAGTGGTAGTCAATGGTGTAGGAAATCCACCGGAGTGGCCTATAGGGAATTTTGTCAGTCCTTGAAAAGAGATAGGAGGGAATTTTCTCAAGAGTGGTGACTGAGGGATTTTGAAGGATGAGGGGGATGTCATCAAATACGAACTGGTTATGGAGGGAGTTAGAGTAAATGATAATCGCAAGAGAGATCAGGCATACTGCCTGAAGGAATGGTTGGGTGTGGTGCTTGTATGCAGGGGTATCTATGGGGAGAGGGGGTGATGCAAGAGTTTTTTTTTCTGCTGCCTCTCGTGAGCGTGCCGGTGACCTTTTTTATGCTTCTCTAAAGACATCCTACCTTACCAGAGAGTTACTGTAGACTAATTTTCTATCAGAAGAGACAGTTATTTACAATAAAAAAGTAAGTTACTTTTTTATGATGCTATCGTGGCAGCATCTATAGCTTTGAAAACGAGTTGCACACCTCCACACTGCTCACCGTAGTTTTAGACTATTGGGTTTTTCTCCCTTTCTCTATCCGCTCAATGAGTTCACGAATCTTTTTTGCTTTGGCGTGATCTGGCTTTAAGGTTAAAGCCTTTTTAAGGTGTAGGAGAGCCTTACGGGAATCTTTCGTCTTCTCAGCATAGAGTAACCCCAGGTTGAGGTGGGCGTTGAAGTAGGTAGGCTCTATACGAATAGCTTCTTCAAGTTCTTTGATAGCTTCGCTATAGTTCCCTATCGAATTGTAGGCAATGCCAAGATTATTGTGCGATCGGGCGAAATCTGGTTTTATTGATAGTGCCTTGTGGTATGAGGCGATGGCTTCTTCAAATTTGCCCTCTTTATTGTAGATGGTTCCCAAATTGTGGTACACCGAAGGGTTCTGAGGATCAACCTCAAGTGCCTTCTGGTAGTATTCTATAGCCTGAGGGTGTAACCCCTGGTCTTTGTAAAGGTTGCCGAGACCTATGAGTGCCTTGTCAAAGCGAGGGTTTATCGCAAGCGATTTTTTTAACACCCCTCGCGCGTCCTCTATTCTTCCCATACTTATATAGACATTGCTCAGATTATTATACACTTCTACCATGCGAGGATCCAGCGAGAGGGCTTTATTCAAAGCAATGAGCGCCTTTTCATGCTGGCCACTGTCATAATAGGCTGCCCCGAGATTATTATACGATTCCCCATAGTCAGGATCGAGGGAGAGGGCATGCTCATATTCCCTTATGGCGGCATCATACATTCCCTTATCGCTATAGGCGACACCCAGATTGTTATATGCCTGCACATAGGATGAGTCTATGGTGATACATTTTTGATAAAGCGCTATTGCCTGATCGTACTTTCCCATGGCGTTGTAGATATTACCGAGATTATTGTATGCCCTGGCGTAATCAGGGCTTATCTTGATTGCGCGGGTAAATACCTCTATGGATTTTTCATACATACCCTTTTTGCTGTAGGTGATGCCGAGATTGTTATATGCCTTTACATGCTGGGGGTCTACTTGGATAGCCCTGGTGAGTATCTCTATCGCCTTATCCAGGTTACCTCCGTCACTGTAAGCGAGACCTAGTCCATTGAGTGCGCGGGCCTTTTCAGGTGCCTTGGTCACGTTATCTTCCCATAAGGTGAGGGGTTGCTTCCACACCTTGTTTCTCTGATAGCTTCCGAGGGAGATACATGCAATTACTGAAAGGAGTAACGCGCGTTTTGCCATAGTAGGATTTTCCTTCCCTTAGTTTGCAATGCACACCTCACCTCTGGAGTCTACATGAACCAAGGCGGGGTTTACCTTGAGTGCCTGTTCAAGATGATGGACTGCTTTTTTCTCATCCCCTAGCTTTTGTCGGTAGAGGAGCGAGAGGTTAAAATGAGCACGTGGGTGGCGAGGTGAGATAGTGAGACAGTGTTGAAAGTTCTCCAGCGCACGCTGATACATTCCCCTCCGATAGTAACAGCAGCCGAGATTATTATAGGTATCCGCATGCTCTGGCTCCAGGATGAGGGTGCGCTCATAGAAGGTGAGAGCGTGATCAAGTTCACCCTTTCCATAGTAGGCATTCCCTAAAAGGTAGTATGCAGAAGAAAGGGTGGGATACCGTTGTAAAAGCGTTTCCATTTCTTCGATGGCATTGGCGGGTCTCCCCATTTTTAGGTAGGCTTTAGCGAGGTTGAGAGAGACCTGATAGATTTCCTGGTTACGTTGTTGTGCCTGGACGAAGTGTTCGATGGCTAACTCGTATGATCCCTGTTGGGCGTAAACGGTGCCCAGATTATTGTGGGCATCGGCGCAGGTGGGGTTGAGCGCGAGTGATTTCTTATACCCCTCAATGGCTTCATCATACCTGCCCAACTGTTGGTAGGTATTGGCGAGATTGTAATAGGTGTTCCATGAGTTGGGATGGTAGCGCAATGAATCAGCAAAAGCCTTGAGTGCGTCCTGGTACTGCCCCTCTTTCTTGTATGCTGTCCCGAGCTGACAGTAGGCTTCCGCATAGGCTGGGTTAAGCTCAATCGACATGGTGAGCTCTTCTATTGCCTTCTGGGATAAACCCCTGGTGAGGTAACTATATCCCAACCCGAAGTGTGCTCTCGGGTTACGGGGTGCTTTTCGGACGGTGTCAGCCCAGAGTGCTGTTTCCTCTACCCACTTCCCATTTCTCTGATACGCTCCCAGCGTGTAGAGAAGGATTAGTAAGAGTAGGCTACCGGTGGTGGTGTGCATGAGACCTTTTCTCCTGAGCCCGTTCTAAAATGTGACTCCTAATCGCAGTTAAGTGCGGATGGGTGGGTTCTACACGTGAAGCATGGTTGAGATGAGAGAGTGCCTTTTCTATCTCTCCCTGCTCTCCGTAAATAAGCGCAAGGTTTAAATGGGATGCAGTGTAGTTGGGATTGAGGGTGAGGGCATGCTGATAGGCATCCGCAGCTTCTTTCAATAACCCTTTTTGGTGATAGGCATTTCCCAGATTGTTATACGCATCAAGGTGGTCTGGTTTTAGTTGAAGGACATTTCTAAAAGACTCTATGGCATTATCGTAGTTCCCCTGTTGATTATAAATGATACCTTGGTTGTAAATCGCATGGATCATCTGCCGATCGAGGAGGAGTGCCCTATGGTAGGCATCGAGTGCCTCCGGGAGCTTCCCAGAGCGCTGATAGGCATTTCCCAGGTTGTAGTATACCTCTGCCCTCTCAGGGTGAGAGCGGAGAATGGTGTGGAATTGATCAATGGCGTGCTGGTATTCACTGCGGTCGCTATAGAAAAGTGCGAGATTGAAACGTGCGTTAAAATAGTCTGGTCTTAGGATAAGGGCTTTCTTATACCATTCGTGCGCCTCCTGGTATAATCCTTTCGCCTGAAGCGCCATAGCGAGGCTGTTGTAAGCTTCGGGATAGAGAGGCTGTAACCTCAAGGCCTCTTGAAGTGAAGTGATCGCATTTTCAACCTGACCCTTAAGCCTATAGATCACCCCCCGATTATGGTGAGCCTTTGGGTATACAGGTTTTAATACCAATGCTTTTTCATAGCAGGCGAGCGCTTCGTCCCACTTACCCTGCTGTTGATAGCTATTTCCAAGGTTGTTGTATATCTCTGCACTGTGAGGTGCGCGCTTTAGGATAGGAAGGGATGTCCTCTCATCTATGGTGTTCCCTGGTGGTGCAAGCGCAGGATAGGCCTTGAGTGCCAGTGAGATTGATTTCTCCAAAGCAGTTTTGAGCGCCACGGTAGCCTTCTCGTAGTTTTTTTGATCAAGGTAGATTAAGCCTAGATTATTATATACCCGTGGCTTCTCAGGTGAGTTGTCGAGGGTGTTTGTCCAGAGCGTGATGTCGTCACCCCAGACGGTATTTCTTCGATGCGAAGTTATGGCATAAAGAAAGATAATGCAGCACATCACTATAGACACTTTACGCAGATATATCATTTCGTTACTCACGATGGAATCTTTAATAATTCTCATTGCCCCAGATTTCTTTCTTCATCAGTGACTCTCATCTGTCTTTTCTGCTTTGAGAGACGCTGCCTTTTTTAAATGGTAGTCAGCCCTTTTTTGGTCTTTAACCTTGTGGGCATAGATATCTGCCAGATGCAGATGGGCAGTAATAAGAGAAGGGTTACACTTCAGGGCAATGTCATAGTACTTAATCGCCTCCTGATGCTGTCCCTTAAGGGAATAGGTGTCGCCTAGGTTAAGATAGGCTCTCGCAGATGCGGGAGCCACCTGTAGTGCCTTATGCAATGATGCTTCTGCCTGAGGGCACCATCCCTTTTTATTGTATGCGTTTCCCAGATTGACGAGTGCTTGATAGTAATCTGGTTTTACGGCGAGTGCCTTTTTATATTCCCCTATGGCCTGATCATGGTTTCCCAATGCACCATATGCATTCCCCAGATTATTGTATGCCTGGATATACTCACTGTTAATAGCAAGGACTTTTTTATAGCATTCTATCGCCTGAGGGTAGAGGGTAAGATCCTGATAACAAATTCCCAGGTTATAGTAAGCTTCCAGCAGGGTGGGATCAAGGGCGAGTGCCCTCGAGTAGCCTTCAATGGCCTTCTGATACTGTTTTTTTAATTTATAGGAGGTAGCCAGAATAGTGTAGATCCGAGCAGAGTCAGGTGTGTGACGGAGCGCACGGCTAAGGCACTCTATCGCACTATCGTATGATCCCTTCATGTTATACACCACCGCCATTTCCTCTAAGAGTACCACGTTATCTGGCGAGAGGGTCAACGCCTGGCGAAGTTCATCCAAGGCTTCATCATAAAGTCTCTTTTCCCGGAAAGCCCTTCCCAGATTGAGGTGCGCTTCCATCAGGGAAGGGTCCAGTGCTAAAGCCTTTTTACAAAGCTCAAGCGTTTCATCATTCCTTCCCTGAAGATGGTACACATACCCCAGGTTATTATACGCCTTTGGGTAGAGGGGTTTAAAGGAGAGCGCCTTTTTGAAACAGGCTATCGCATCTGAGTACTTTTGGTAGTGCGTATAGAGCGTGCCGAGATTGTAGTGTGCATGGCTGTAGTGTGGTGTAAGTTTCAGGGCCTCTTTAAAGGCTTCGAGGGCAGGTTGATACTGCTCCATTTTTATGTAGACGATACCAAAGTTATTATGGATGAGTGCGTCATGAGGCTTAAGCTCCAACGCCCTTTCCAGTTCCTGAAGGGCACGCTGAGTATTTCCCTTCTCATTATATTCTATTGCCAGGTTCATATGGGAGCGCGCATTACAGGGAGATTTGAGGGTAGTATCCTTCCAGAGGGTGAATTCATCAGACCACACCCTATTTCTCTGGCAGGTAGTGACCAGGAAAAAGAAAACGAGTACCATAGGGATACACACTCTTATTGTAACGACCATAGCGTTAGAGAAAGTAGTGAGTGATAGTGTGAGAGTCTTTCTAGTTAGTGGCTGAACGAAAACCCTCACACATTACATCAGCTGTCATTTCGAAAGAGCGAAGCGACTGAGAAATCTCAAGCAAATTCATAGATTTCTCTCTTCAGTCGAAATGACAATAGGGCCAAAACAGAGGTTCTCGGTCAAACACTAGTTACTATGTGTTGAAAGTTCTTTTTCCACCTGCTTTAATTGGGGTGAGTGAGGGTTTATCGAACGACAACGGTCGAGGTGATAACGGGCTTTTATCTCATCCCTTTCATGTAAGGCGTAGACTATCGAGAGGTTGAGGTGGGCCAGTGCGTGGTTGGGGTTAGCAGTGGTTGCCCGGGTAAATTCCTCCAACGCCTTTTTCCACCAGCCCTTTGCCATATAGACTGTTCCAAGATTATTATGTGCATCTGCATTCTCTGGGTCAAGTTCAAGCACCTTTTCAAAAGTGGTAATGGCACTCTCATATAAGCCCAATTTGTTATAGGTATTGGCGAGGCTCTGATACGCTTCTTTAAAGGTGGAGTTTATCTGGAGAGCCTTCTGGTGGTAGGTGAGCGCTTCTCGGTAGCGGGAGGTATGATAGTAGGCAATCCCTAGATTATTGTATGCCTCGGCAAAGCGGGGGTTAAGCTCAATGGCCTTTTTAAAAAGAGGAATGGCCTGATCGGGTATGCCCCTTTTATTATAGATAATACCAAGGTTGTTATATGCTTCTATCAGCTTATGGTCTAGCCTTAGTGCGCTCTGGTAGGCAAGGATTGCATTTTCGTATGCCCCCGTGCCCGTATATGCGTTGCCCAGATTGTAGTAGGCTTTGGCGTGAGAGGGATTTAGCTTTAGTGCCATACGAAGTTGAGAGGCGGCCTTATGGTATAGGTTCTGGTTATTGTAGGCGACACCGAGGTTATTGTATGCTTCCGCGAAATCAGGTTGCAGGGTAATGGCTTTGTGCAGTACCGCAATAGCCTGTGAATAGTTTCCCAGGTGATTGTACACAATCCCCAGATTGTTATAGGCCTCACCGAGTGCGGGATTAAGTTCGAGGGCTTTAAGATAGAACTGAATGGCTCCCTGATAGTTACTCCTACTATAGTGGGTAATGCCGAGATTATTGTATGCCATGTCAAAGCAAGGGTCGATTGTCAGTGCCTTTTCAAATTCTGCGATGGCTTTATCATAGTAATGCCCATGATTGTAGATACTTCCCAGGTTATTGTGTGCCTGGGGGAGTTGAGGATTGATGAGCAGTGCGTTTGTATACTCTTCCTGAGACTGCTCATATAATCCCTGGGTCTGGTAGAGATTGCCCAGGTTGTAATAGGCTTTGGCATAAGAGGGATTAATGCGCAGTGCCTCTCTCAGCGCCCAGGTAGCCTTGTGGTAAGCATGTTGTATCTGATATACTGAACCAAGATTGTTGTAGGGTAGAGGGTAGGTGGGATCCAGCTGAATTGAGCGGGTAAAGTGTTGTATCGCCTGGTGGTAGTTTTTTTTCTCCATGTAGTACGTCCCTAAATTGTGATGGGGGCGAGCCTTGAGAGGGGTTTTTTTAATAGTGTCCTGCCAGAGGGTGTCTCCTCGATTCCAGATATAATTTCTGTGGTTAGTGGTGAGCATACAGAGCGCAATCAGTACGGGATAGACTTTAAAAAAGAGCAGGCTTGAGGGATGGAGTAGTGCCATGGTGAGACGCATACCAACACACTAGGGTTTCCTTTCCGACTGGAAGTGTATCTGCTCTAGCATCTGGTAGAGTGCTACCGTGAGACAGATGACAAAGCCGACGGAAGGGAGATACACTCTGTGTTCGAAAATCACATCTCGTATGGGGATGATGCTTGATTCTACGGAGAGGGTGATAAAAAACCAGAAAATGCCAAAAGAGATGAGGCGCGATTTTCTAAAGATCCAGACCCCCACGATAACGAGCATTACTAGAAAGAGAAAGGAGAGAAAGGTGGGGAATGCAAAGAGGCTGTGGGCGAGAGGGTAATCATAGTCGAGATTCTGATTAATGGGAAGGAACAGTAAGCGAATGTAGGTTACGATGACATTGAACTGGGTCAGAAGATAGTCATTGCGAGAGATGGCGGCGGTTTCCTGAGTGGCATCGCCAATGACATCACCCACTTCAGCAATCCCCATAAAGGTTCCGCCAGATATCCCGAAAAGGCCAATTCCATAGCGAGAGAGAGGAATGATGAAAAAGGTGAGCAAAAGAGGAAGGAGGTATAAAAATTTTTTTGTGAGTGCCTTTACCGAGGGACTAAAGAAACACAACTCATAGAGGAGGATAATTGCAGGGAGGGTGATGGTAATTTCCTTGGTTTTCATCGCCAGAAAGGCAGCAAGGAGGGAGCTCAGATAACACGACAGGTGTGAGGGCGAAAAGAACGGTTTGCCCTCGTGGTTAAGCAACCGTGCCTTGATAAAGAGGACAAGGGAAAGAAGGTAAAAAAGGGTAGCCAGAGAAGTAAAGCGTTGAACGATGTAGGTGACCGCTTGGGTTTGGATAGGATGGGCTACAAAGACAAGACCTGCTGCGAGTGAGAGAAATGCCGCATGACGGGAGAGGGGCTGTTCTTTCAGGGATGGTGTTCTAAAGGTGAGGAGCACCAAGAGGTACACCAGCATGGCACTGATTAAGTGAATGCAGATATTGACCAGGTGGTAGCCAAACACATTCAGTTTTCCAAAGTGGTAATTGAGCGCAAAGGTAATAAAACCTATCCACCGCGATCCGCCTCCAAGGACGGTAGCCTTAAGATTTCTGATGCTGTAGTTTTCTACAATCGCGGTATGGTCATCAAAGTGCCAGGAGGCATCAAAGGTGTTAGAATAGGTGAGCGTACCCACGATGATAATTGAGAGGAGTGCGAGGATAGTAGTGGTAACACGTGTTGAGCTCTCAGATGAAGGTGTTTCCGGTACGGGAGTGGGAGCACTTACCACCGTAGTTTTTGACATTTCTTTTTTTTTCTTCTTCCCCATGATCAGCTCTCCTTACTCTCATGTTCATTGGGTGAGTAGTCTTCTCTTTCCAATTCTTCAATCCTCTGTTTTAGCAATCCATTCTCCTGTGCGAGGTTTTTTACCTGAGTGAATAGTGCTGACATCTTTACTGAGAATTGAATGGCAATCAGGATGAGAAAGAATAATCCTAGAAAAAAAAGGGTAGAGGTAGGAAGTCTGGCGCCAATGAGGCGGGTAATGCCTTGCAGCAGGTCATACCATAACGCCAGTATTAGGATTATCGATCCCGTGAGAAGCCACAGCCACGAGTACTCTTCCCTCAGCTTTTTTCTTCTCACCAGTTCGATAATGAAGAAGAGAAGAAAGAGACTGATGACAATCGCAAAGATTTTTTGCTTTATGGGCATACTCTACCACTTTCCTGGTTGAGTAATTCGCGTTTGCGAAGAAGGGTGAGAAAGATGGAGAGAAACATTTTAAAGACGTAGTAGAGCGGCTTCATACCGCTATGCATAGATTTTTTGTTTTTATTTTGATGCATCACCACGGGAATCTCTTTAATGCGAAATCCTGCCCGGTTGAGCATAATAATCACATCAGCATCGGGATAGTCGCAAGGGTAAGCTTCGCTCGCATAGAATTGTGCAGCCTTGCGAGTAATGGCTTGGTATCCTGAGGTAGGATCTGAAACCCGCTGCTTTATGATAAGGGAGGTGATGGCAGAAAAAAGTAGGATACCTGTTCTCTTCATCCACCCTGCTTTATAGGTATATTCTTGGTTGTTGTTAGAAAACCTAGACCCTATGGCCACATCAGTCTCCCCCGATCTCACCGCCTCAATAAGTTCCTCCAGAGAGAGGGGATCGTGTTGACCATCGCCATCCAGTTGCACCACATAGTGATAGCCTTTTTCTAAGGCATACTTATACCCTGTCTGCAGTGCAATCCCGTAGCCCATATTGAAGGGGAGGCGGATAACCTTAACCCCAGCTGCTCGTGCACGCAGCGCGGTAGCATCAGAAGAGCCGTCATCAATTACCAGAATGTCGCAGTAAGGTGCATGCGCCTTGATACCACTGATTACCTGGGCAATGGTGCACTCCTCGTTCAATGCCGGAATGATTGTTAAGATTTTTGCTGCTTTGTTCAATGTATCTTTCATGGTAATGAGTAACTTTTTAATTAAAGAACTTAGGAGTGCTCAAGATAGTTTCCTAGCTTAGATTGAAGTTCAGAGGAGAGTGATAATTCATATTCTAGGATATCATTTTTCAGCAGGTGGTTTTCATTGACGAAGATGGCGACATCGATATCTCGAAAATAGCTGTTTTCAATGAAAGATCCGTGAAGGTAGGAAAATATGATTTCATCTCTTTTTTTCAAGAGATTTGAGAGCGTATCGATGATTCCCATCTTCATTTTTTCCGATAACCTTTTTACTTTCATAGCAGGCCTTACACCCACCACTAGTGACTAAGTGATGGGAGACAACAACTGCTGTTCATTTTTTGTAAGTTTACCAAAATAGAGGTGAAATACAAGAGATTTCTTTGAGTTGATTACTTGAGATACTGCACCGTTTGATTCCTGGAGTTAGTTTTTCCCTTGAGGATTACTAGAAAAAAGAGAAGCTGTTGGTGAAATTTAATAAATCGACTGAACATACCACAGAGTTGACTAAGATAGCGGGAGGTAAATTTCTGGAATAATCGTAGAAAACATGCTATTAAGTAGTGAAAAAAACTGGTTTTAGATTCTTACGTGTATACATCTGAGAATTTAGTGACATGGGGAGATTTTCTAAGCCACAACACAATTGTGCTTACGCATCGGTAGAACGGCAGGTGCCTTGCGAATTCTGCAGTACCAGACCCCATTGCATTCCCCTTTGTCGAAGGCTCTGGAAGCTGCCTGTCTCTGCACAGTACGTAAGGTACGGGGTCGTAACGTGAGCCAATGACTATATTGTTGTGGCGTCGAAAATCCCCTCATGTCACTAATAAAGGACCTGTAAAATTTCAAATATGTTTGCTAGGAGTTTACACCGTAAGGGTTAAAAACGGGGTATGAGCAGAATAGTTTTTTTAACCCCCCCTCTTTCGCTTAAAGCGCGGTATGGTTCGTGGGCACACGCAGGGAATGCAATGCCCTCTTTAGGCATTCTCTCGCTTGCCGCAGTGAGCAGACAGGCAGGGTTTGAGACATGGGTGATTGACGCTGCCGCCAGGGATTTAGATCAAGACCAGGTAGTCAATAAGATTAAAGCTATTGAGCCTCGCTATCTGGGTCTCTCTGCTACTACCTTCTCCATCGGCGCTGCAGCGCACTGTGCAAAACTGGTAAAGCAGATTACTAGAAGTATCACTACTATTGTGGGAGGACCTCACCTTACCTCAGTTCCTCGGGAGACTATGGAGCGGTTTGCTGACCTAGATATAGGGGTGATAGGAGAAGGTGAGGTAACCATAGTGGAACTAGTGAAGGCATTGGAAAATGGTGGCAATCTGGAAGAAGTGAATGGCATTATTTTTAGGGTAAAGAACAGTGAAAAAGCAGAGGAGAACACACCACTCCATCATAGTGCCCCAAGAGCATTGATTGAGGATTTAGATACACTCCCCTTTCCTGCCCATGACCTCCTTGAAGGGTTCCCTCACGCATTTCATCCTCCTCCCTTTAAGACGACGCAATTCCCCGCAGCTTCTATTGTTACCAGCCGAGGGTGTCCTAATCGATGTATCTTTTGTGACCGATCAGTCTTTGGTAATCATTGTCGAGCGTTTAGTTCTCACTATATTATTGCATGGGTGAAGGAGTTAGTGCATAGATATGGTATAAAGGAATTGCTTATAGAGGATGATACCTTTGTGCTTTTTAAGTCCAGACTGGTAGAGATTTGTGAAGGACTTTTACGAGAGCGGTTGGGTATCTCCTGGTCTTGTCTGGGGAGGGTGGATATGGTTACCCCGGAGCTGTTAAAGCTCATGCGTAAGGCGGGATGCTGGGAGATAGGGTATGGTATTGAAAGCGGAGCCCAGCATATCCTCGATTTTGAAAAGAAAAAAATAGATTTAGCCCAAGTTGAACAAGCAGTGAAATGGACCATGGAGGCAGGAATCCTGGCAAAAGGGTTTTTCATGATGGGTCATCCCCATGAGACAGAGGAGAGTATGAGGACAACCGTAGCGTTTGCGAGAAAAATATCGCTCAGCGATATCAGTGTAATGATGCTTACCCCTTTCCCTGGTTCAGAACTGTATAGCACCGCGAATCAGTATGGTGTTTTTAATAATGACTGGAGCAGAATGAACCTGCTGCAGCCGGTTTTTATTCCTAAAGGTTTGAGTGAGGAGAAACTCAATTATTATACTAGAAGAATGTTAAAGGAATTTTATCTAAGGCCACGGATAATCCGTGAGTATTTCTTGAGGATGGTGAAACACCCAAGGACTATTGTTAAGATTTTAAAAGGGTTCTATGCCTTTCTCACCACAGTCTTCCCTCTGAGACGACATCGGAGTGGAGAGTAATGATTCATTTCAGTTCTCAAAATAAGAGGTTTTTTACTATTGTTTATTCTTGCTCTGTTACGGAGGGTGAGGTAAACATCAACAGAAGTATGGGAATGGAGAAAGGGAAGGGAATATGAATGTAGTAATCACGGGTGCGGCAGGTCTCTATGGTGTTCATTTAGCTGATGAACTAGTGAGGAGGAAAGATGTCTCACAGGTAATTGGGATTGATGATTTTTCGAGAGAATATTTTGAAAGAGATCCCTTCATCAAGTCAGAGCAGTTTGTAAAGAAGTTCAAACTTGTTGAGGGAAAATTTTATGATTTAACTTCGGAAGAGATTAATGCGATGGACCCGGATGTGGTAGTGCACCTGGCTGCCTATATCTCTATTCCAGAATCCATGGAGCGGGAGGAGGACTACTTTAAGAATAACGAGTATGGAACCTTCCGCTTCATGCAGACACTGGTGAGAACAAAGAAGTGGCCTCTCATCATCTATGCCTCGTCCCCCGAGGTGTACGGCAATCCCATCTATACCCCCATGGACATTAATCACCCCTTGCTTCCCCGAAGCATTTATGCAGTCACCAAGCTCGCGGCAGAAAAACACTGTTACGCCATGTACCAATGGTATGGCTATCCAGTAGTTATTATGAGAAATTTCAATACCTTTGGTGAAAATCAGGACATCAGTGGGAATGCGGGGGTGGTTTCAAATTTTTTAGTAAAGGCCCTCAAGGGGGAACCGCTCGTCATTCACAATCGGGGTGAACAGACCAGGGATTTTCAGTATGTGAAAGATGCGGTTCATGCCTATGCGTTAATCATTACAAGAGGCAAAGAACTCTCCGGGGAAATCTTTAATATCGGAACTGGCAGACAAACTTCTGTGAGCGAATTAGCTCAGATGATTTTGAATATCACAAGCTCATCTTCTGAAATTATTTATCAAAAGGGGCGAGCAGCAGATCTTATATCCCTTGAGGCAGATTATTCTGAGATTAAAAAGAAGACAGGATGGGAACCTCGCTATTCCCTAGAAGAGGGGTTGCGAAGGACTGCTGAGTGGTATCGGAGGTACGTGAAGTGAAGATTTTGGTTACCGGTGGAGCTGGCTTTATCGGCAGGTGGGTAGTGAAAAGACTACTTGAGCTTAGTGGTGCCTCACAGGGAGGTGATATGCCTTTTGTGAAGCTTCTCAGGGATTGCGAGGTATGGGTGCTTGATGACTTGTCTAATGGAAGTGAGAACAATTTTGAGGACCTTCAGCACCAGGATGCCTTCAAAGAGTTGGTGGAGGGAGATGTGAGGGATCAGGGGCTCGTGAGAAAGCTCTTCCTTTATCGCTTTGACCTCTGTATTCACCTCGCCGCCCAGATCAACGTGCAGGAGAGCCTCAATGACCCCGTGATGGCCTTTTCCACTAATGTGGTGGGAACCTACCATATACTGGAAGAGGCACGAGAGTATAACACTAAAGTTGTTCTGGTTGGTACCTGTATGGTCTATGATCTGGCCAATGCGGCAACCGCCATTAGTGAAGCTCACCGATTGAAACCCGCCTCACCCTATGCGGGATCTAAACTTGCTGCAGAGCACCTCGCAGAGTCTTACTACCATGGGTATGGCCTGCCGGTGGTGATATGCAGGCCCTTTAATACTTATGGTCCTTTTCAGAAGAGCGACATGGAGGGGGGAGTGGTTTCCATTTTTATAAAGCGAAATTTAGGGGGAAAGATGCTAGAGGTGTTTGGTGGTGGCACTCAAACCCGTGATCTCCTCTATGTTGAGGATTGTGCTGATTTTCTCTTGAGAGCTTCTTTTCATGAGGCTGCAGTCGGCCAGGTACTCAATGCCGGCACCGGGAAGGATGTCTCCATCAACAAGCTTGCCCTTCTCATTTGCAGAGATGAGAAAAGGATAGTGCATGTGCCCCACCACCACCCTCAGTCAGAGATAGCAAAGCTTACCTGTGACTACTCTAAGGCTCGTTTACTCTTGGGATGGGAACCAAAGGTGAGTTTAGAAGAGGGCATTAAAAAAACTGAAGAGTGGCTCAGAGTACAATGAAGGTAGGAATTACTGGCGCCTATGGGTTTGTGGGAAGTCACCTGCGAGATGCATTGATTTCAACGCCGGGGATAGAGGTTGAGGTTTTTGACAGAGAGAAGTATGACCTCTTCAACATTGAGAGTCTGAAATCTTTCGTAAAAGATAAAGAGGTGGTGTACCACCTTGCCAATGTAAATAGAGATACGAAAGAACATCTCATAAGGGTGAATATCCTCGGCACCCGCAATCTTATGGAGGCCCTTACTGCATACGCGTCACCTGATGTTCGAGTAGTGTACCTCTCTTCCTTTCAGGTATACCAGTTACCCCGCACGCCTGAATCTATAGGTGAACTCTCCCCCACCTGCCCTCAGAACGTGTATGGAATCTCCAAAAAAGCTGCTGAGGAAATCATTGCCTGTTACCCCTTACGAAGTATTATTTTCAGGGGATCAAATTTCTTTGGGCCACGGTGTAAACCTTACTATAATTCTGTGATTTCTACCTTTTGTGATCTTTTGGTTCAGGATAAACCTTTCACGGTTCATGGTTCAGGTGAGCAGGGAAGGGATTTTCTTTATATAGGTGATGTGGTGGAACTGCTCCTGCAGACTCTTCACTACAGACCGCAGGGGGTGGAGGTGGTGAACCTCTGCAGCGGGAAGATGGTAACGGTTAACTCCATTATAAAATTATTAGCAGAAATTTCGGGTAAGCAGGTTGCGGTCGACTATCAGGGTGCCTTGGCAGAAAATATGGTAACCTGGTGGGGGGATAATACTGCCTGTAGAGAGAAATTTAACTGGATTCCCCGGGTTACCATGGAAGAGGGGTTAACACTTACCTATCAGTGGTTTGAGAGGGGTAGCAGATGAGAGATGTGAGAGTTACCACACTCGATGTCAAAAGGGATGAGCGGGGGTGGCTCGCAGAGGTTATTCGAAAAGAGGAGTTGAGCCGCCGCAGTGAGTTCGGTCAGTTCCTGGTTACTACTGCCGGTCCTGGTTTTGCCAAGGGTAATCACTACCACACCAGAAAGTATGAGTGGTACTGTGTGCTCAAAGGCGAAGGTTTACTACTACTTGTAGATCGCAGGTCAGGAGAGAGAGAAGAATTGAGACTGAGTGAGCACCAGCTCACCACGGTGAGGATTCCTCCCCAGGTTACCCATGCCATTGAAAATGTGGGTACCGAGATGATGTACCTACTCGTCTACACCGATGAATCTTTTAATGAAGAGGATCCTGATACCTTTTATGAAAAGATACGCTAGATACCTTGAATCTTAAAAACGCATGATCACACGATGGAAGCAGCGCAAGGGTTAGTGACCATTATTGTGATAAACTGGAATGGCAAGGAGTATCTTAAAGATTGTTTCACTTCTTTAGAGCGACAAACCTATTCATCCCTGGAGCTGATAATAGTTGATAATGCCTCAGGGGATGGTTCAGTCGAATATGTGAGGGAACATTTTCCGAAGGTTAAGGTTATCGTTAACCACGAAAATATCGGTTTTGGCGCTGCGGTCAACCGAGGCGTTGCACATGCACAAGGCGAATATGTACTGTTTTTAAATAATGATCTTTATCTCGATGAACGGTGCGTGGAGAAGATGGTCGCCATGATCAGAGATGAAACGGTAGGAGCGGTGGTTCCCAAAATACTATATTTTGATGAGAGAAATCGGATAAACTCTTTCGGAAATCTCGTCAACTATCTTGGCATTGCCTGCCCTAAATATATTAATGAGGAAGAGGGGGAACACCAGCAGGTTGAAGAAACCACCTGTGGGGGTATATTTTTAATTAAAAAAGCATTGTTCACCCAGGTGGGAGGATTTGATCCGAATTTCTTTATCTACCATGAGGACCATGACCTCTCCTGGAGAATACGGTTGGGAGGAAAAGCGCTCATGGTCAATCCTGAAGCAGTGATGTATCATAAATACCATTTTGGCAGAAATCCCAAAAAATATTACTACTCAGAGAAGAATCGACTCCAGCTCTTACTTAAGAACTATTGCCTTAAAACGTTGGTGCTCATCTTGCCAGCGCTCGTTTTGGTAGAATTGGCAGAGCTTTGCTTCGCGCTCACCACGGGGTGGTTCATACTCAAGCTTAAAAGCTACCTGGAGATAGCGCGTTTGCTGCCCAGGATTTTAGAAAAGCGCAGGGCTATTCAAAGGTTGCGAAAGGTGAGTGATCGCGAGATTACTCGCCTCTTCGTAGGAACACTCCGTATCAGTGGGATAACCCATCCCCTGCTGGATAAGTGTTTGAGTCCGATACTCAATAGCTACTGGAAATTAATTAAATTCGGTATCTAATGAATATACGAGAAGCACTCGGGAGACTATTCTATATCATTCCTGAGTATCCCCATCAGGCGCAGATTGAGATAACTAATCGTTGCAATCTCAACTGTGCCATGTGCCCTCGGGACTATTTTAAGGTTCCCAAAGAGGATATTCCATTTGATATGTTCAAAAAGATTATCAAGAGATTAGAGAACGTCACACTGCTCACCCTCACTGGATGGGGAGAGCCTTTGATTCACCCCCACATCTTTGAAATGATTACCTACGGTAAGGGGAAAGGTTATAAGGTGAAGTTAACTACCAACGGAGTGCTTCTTAATGCTGATTTTCGACATCGGGTACTTACCTCAGGTCTAGATGAAATCACTATTTCTTTAGAAAGTGTACAGGGTATCAGTGATAAAGGTCATACCAATCCAGAGGTACTTGCCTCTGTTAAAGATTTAGTGAGAGAGCGCAAGGGTGAGCTTCCCTCGATAACGCTCCAAACGACGTTGCATAAGGGGAGGGCTCAGGACATTTATGAGGTAGTGCGTTTTGGCAGGGAGGCAGGGGTTGAGAGAATAAACCTGGGAAGGTTGGATGTAAGATACAGCAGTGAGCTGGAACGACCCTCTGTTCAAGAGGAGAAGGCACTATTAGAAGAAGCCGATCGATTGGGAAAGGAGCTTGGCATCAGGGTTGATAGTATTCAGCATGCCCTCTTTAACGGGATTGAGAGAACCGCCTATAAACTTTTAAAGCCTTCCCTTCACCGTTTTGGGAGCTATTGTTTAAAGCTCTATGATTACATCTATATCAATCAGCAGGCTGAAGTTACCCCCTGCTGCGGTATGCCGCACTACCGTGTGGGAAATCTCCTGGAAGAGGAGCTGAGTGAGATATGGAAGGGCGAGAGATTCAGTAGTTTTAGAAAATTTCACCATCGCATCTGTGGTAGATGCGATTTGTGGCGGATTGCCTATGGAGGGCACAACCCAGATGATAGCTCATGGTAAAGAACAAAAGTATCGGGAATTGGGGACACTGATGTGGAATGGATTGAGGAATTTAGGAATTATATGAATTTTAGATTCATACATTTGCAAATCTGAGAATTTCAGCGACAGTGGATATTTTTCTGAGCCCAACAATATATTCATTGGCTTTAGTCACGACCCCGTAACTTACGTATTATCAAGAAGACAGGCAGTTTCCAGAGCCTTCGACAAAGGGGGATGGAATGGGGTCTGGCACTGCACAATTCGCAAGGCACCTGCCGTTCTACAGAAGCTTAAGCAATTTTGTGTTGTGGCTCAGAAAAATATCCACTGTCGCTGAAAGAGTCTGTGAAATTTCAAATATGTATGGCTAGAATTTGGATTTTCACTTAAACCCTTGAATCCTCTGTTTTGTTTTAAGTAATTATTACTAGGGGGAGGATGATGAGACGTATACCGGAGTGGTTTTCTCATAATGCTCATTATAGTATCATCCTGCTCGTCTTTTATTTTTTTTCTCTTCTCTTAACGCCTCTGGGGAATTTTAGCAGCTGGATTCAGCCCAGCGATCACCGGGGATATTATTCCATTACCCGTATTGACCCTGGTGACGATACCCGTATTCACGCCTATCTTCGTTCGATGGTCATTGATGGAGATATTGACTTCTTTAATGAAAAGGGGTGCTGGAATCGATTTGAACTTACCCCCACCGGGTACACCTTTGACTTTATGTATGCGATAGGTTCTGCCCTGCTCTGGCTTCCCTTCTTTTTAGTGGGCCATCTTATTGCCCATCTCTACTCTTGGTTAGGATATCCCGTTACCACTGATGGATTTTCTTTCCCCTATGTGGTGATGACTGGTATTGGGTCTGCGACCTATCTCTTCGTAGGGGTGATACTCTGCTACGATTTGTTGAATCATTTTTTCACTAAGACCGTCGCGCTCGTTACCGCCACCACCGTCTGGTTGGGTACTCATCTCCCCTTTTATGCATTTATAAGATCACGGATGGCTCACGCCAATGAGTTTTTTACCATTTCTCTGCTGCTCTCCCTGTGGTTTTATATGAGGAAGAGACATGAACCTCTCTTCTATTTTTTCTTTGGCGTGATTGCAGGTCTTGCCTGTATAGTGCGAATGGATAACCTTCCCATACTCTCATTTTTTATGATTGATTTTCTCCTGCTCTTTTACAGAAACTATAGAGCGCGCGAGAGGGAAGCGATGAAAAAAATGGTAAGTGGCATCATTTCTTTTAGCGTTTCTTTTTTGCTCATCTTTTCACTTCCTTTCATTTGCGCCCGCATCATCTGGGATAACAGTTTTGCGTTGGGAGGTATCTCAAAGGGAGGAGGTGATGTTTCAACACCGCTTCGCTTTGCTGCCTTTATCGTAGAGAGATCTCAGGTAGTGAATATCTGGAATTTCTTTTTCTCTCAGGATAAAGGATTGTTCTTGAGTTCTCCCTTCTGGCTTTTCGCCCTTATAGGCATGTGGTTTTTTTGGAAAAGAGAGCGTTACTGGGGAGGCATACTCTTAGTAGGTTTAAGCTTCCCCTTGATCTGGAATATCATTCACACTTCTACCGGCATGGAATATGGCATTAGGAGAACAACGGCTGCACTCCCCTTTTTATCTTTTGGTTTTGCCGCATTTTTTGAGTACACCAGAATAAGTAAGTACCGAATGAAGCACTGGATAATTGTTTGTATAGGGTGTCTGCTTATCGGGTGGCAGTACCTTCAACTTATTCAACATAAAATTGTAATGGAATATGATTACCCGACCTTCATTACTACCGCCTTTGAGAATATTCCTCGTATCATTTTTAAATCCCCAGACCTGTTGCTGAGATCGACCTCATGGATAAGCGTAGTGGTGCTTAAGGATATTCAGCTTGCAACTATCTATGATATATTCTTCTTAATAGGGTTTCCTGTGTTGCAGTTGCTCTCGCTGCTGGTTGCACTTGTGGCGTATCGTAGGATCGAAGCGAACGTAGGTCATTATGAGCGGGGTACTTCTCCCCTGCTCAAGGTACTTGCACTGGTAGCAGGGATATTTTTTTTACTGCTTCCCATGTTGTTAGTAGTGGGGAATCCCCGGAAAACAGCCGCTGAGATTGAGGAGAGAAAAAGTATAGTTGAGGAAGTAAACAAACTTGAACAAAAGATAGGGCGCTCGGTGATCTACCTTGATGAAGACCAACTCTTGCAGCTTGTGGCGAAATCATACACAGAAGAGAAGCAGTTAGAAAAGGCTGAAGACTTTTTAAAGAAGGCGCTCACCAGCAATCCTCACAACTACCATACCGCATTTATGCTTGCGGTCATTTATCAGACAACCCACAGGATTAATGAGGCAATAGATATGTACCACAAAGTGGCAGAGATAAATCCCGCTCACGCGGTGACCCATAAAAATTTAGGAATTCTCTATTTACATGAGCTGCAAGACTACCCTCAGGCACTCCACCATCTGCGTCAAAGTATAGCCTTGTCTCCTCACCAGGAGCAGGCTAAGGAAATAGAGGCAGTGATTGAGCAATTGGCGAGCAGCCTAGCAGGGAAAGTCGGCACTATCTCAGCTCAATAGGGTAGAAAGGTAAGGTGAGCAATGGCAAAGATTTTGATTACCGGGGGTGCAGGATTTATTGGGTCTTATATTACGAGAGAACTATTGAAGCAAGGTGATGAGGTAGTTATCTATGATTCGTTTGTACAGTACATATCGCCTCTCCAGAGCCACTACCAGCGGTATATAGAAAAAAGGTTTGAGGGGATCAAAAACGATGTGCTGATCATAAGGGGTGATACCAGAGACAAGCATGATGTGCGACGTGCAATCATGTCTCATCGACCGAAGAGGATTATTCACTTAGCCGCCCTCCCCATCGCTGACCTTTCCAATACCCACTCTGAGGAGGCATTGAGCACCATTATCAATGGTACTGTTGATATTTTAGAGGTGATGCGGGATGTCGATTTTGTGGAGAGGTTCGTGTATGCCTCTTCCAGCATGGTCTATGGAGATTTTCTCTATCGTCCTGCTGATGAGGAACATCCTAAAAACCCTAAAGATATCTATGGGGGGACCAAACTTGCAGGTGAGGTCTTAACCCAATCGTTTGGCAGAAGATATGGTATCGAATATACCATCGTCCGCCCCTCAGCGGTGTATGGTCCCACCGACGCGAACAGGAGGGTAAGCCAAATCTTTGTTGAGAATGCTGTGAAGGGAATTCCACTGCAACTGCATGATGGGGGAAGAAGTAGCCTGGATTTTAGCTATGTGAAGGATGTGGCGAAGGGTTTTGTGCTTGCAACCTTTTCAGAGAAGGCAAAGAATCAGACCTATAATGTCACTCGGGGAGAGGGAAGAACTTTAAAAGAGTTTGTAGATATTTTAAAAGCCATAATTCCCGAAGTTAAGGTTTTGGAGACACCTGCCGATATCTTTCGACCCGCACGTGGGGCGATGGATATTTCTAAAGCAAGAAGGGAGTTGGGATACGATCCACAGTATACCCTCGCAGAGGGTTTAAGGGAATATGTTGATTTTGTGAGAGAGGTAGGGTTATAACTGTAGTGAACGACGGAAGAAAGTTTTCAGCTTTCGCTCCGCTTACAATGACATTTCTCCTGTCATCTTATTCACGTCGTTTACTATACTTGAGCTAAAGAAATGAAAACTATCTTTTAAGGGGTAGCAGATGATTCCACTGTGTAGACCTTTTATGGGGAAGGAAGAGAGGCGAGCGGTAAGCGAGGTTCTTCAATCGGGATGGCTCGCCCACGGGGATAAGGTTGAGGAATTTGAGCGAAGGTTTGCTGAGTTTATCGGTGTGAAGGAAGCAGTATCGCTTAACTCATGTACTTCTGCCCTCTATCTCTCGCTCATTGCCTCTGGGATACAAGGAGAGGTTATTATTCCCAGCTTTACCTTTGTCGCTACCGCCAATGTGGTGGTAACGGCGGGCTGCGTTCCGGTGTTTGTGGATGTTGAGTATGATACCCTCACTATGGATGCTCAAAAGATTGAAAAGAAGATTACACGCTCTACCAGAGCGCTCATCCCTGTTCACTTTGGGGGGCAGAGCTGTGAGATGGATGAAATCCTCAAGGTTGCAAAGAAATACCATCTCACGGTGATTGAAGACTCAGCTGAAACTATAGGTGGAACCTATAGGGGAAGGAAGACGGGTAGCTTTGGTAGTGGGTGTTTTTCTTTCTTCCCTACTAAAAATATGACTACCGGTGAGGGAGGGATGGTGACTACAGATTCCAAGGAACTTGCTCAAAAAATCAGGGCGCTCGCAGGGCATGGGATTTCCTCAACTGCCTTGAGCAGAGAGAAGAGTGGCCTTCCCTGGTTCAGGTCAGCGAGCTATCCCGGCTACAACTTTAGAATGAGCAATATCCTGGCTGCGGTCGGGGTGGAACAATTAAAAAAAATTGAGGAGATGAATCAAAGGAGAAGGGAGCATGCAGCATACTTAAACGAGAAGCTACGGAGTATAGAGGAAATTGATCTGCCAGTAGAGAAGCAGTGGTGTACCCATGTCTACCAAATGTACACCATTAAGGTAAAGCTCCTTAACCGTGATACCTTTGTGAAAAAATTGCGGGAGCGAGGCATTGGGGCGTCCGTTCACTTTGATCCACCCGTGCACTTACAACATTTCTATAGAGGAAAATATAATGATGGTGATCTTGAGGTGACAGACAAGGTGGCACGCTCCATGGTCACGCTTCCCATGTTTCCTCACCTGAAGAAGTCACAGCTTAGGCAGATTGTTTTAGGAGTCAAAGAAGTCATCAGGGAGGTGAGGTGACAGAGAAGACCATTGCCTTGAGGATTGATGTTGATACTTCTATTGGCTTTACCAAGGGGGTTCCACGCCTGCTTAAAATTTTAAAAGATTTTCAGGTAAAGGCCACTTTTTTTATCGTGATGGGGCCTGATACCATGGGAAAGCATATAAAGCGATTCAAGGAGAAGGGCTATTTCAGGAGGATCATATCGGTCAACCCTTTTAGACTTCTTAAATCCTATGGAATAAAACCCTTTTTTTACGGTACCCTGCTTCCCTCACCCTCGGTAGGTGAATCTCATCCAGAACTTTTTCATCAGATTTTGGAAGAGGGACACGAGGTGGGCATCCATGGATATGACCACGCCCGATGGGCAGACTTTTTTGATACCTTTTCAGGGGAGGAGGTCTATGAGGAAATAGAGCGGTGTCGAGATCTCTTCTGCGAGATAGTAGGCAGTCAACCACTTACTTCAGCCTGTCCTAATTGGAGGTGTAATCAGGTAATCCTCCTAGAAGAAGAGAAGTTTAATTTCCTCTACCTTTCCGATGTGAGAGGTGATGCCCCTTTTTTCCCTCTGATAAATGGGAGGCGACTTGCCACACTACAGATTCCCACAACTTTACCAACTACCTATGAGTGTCTGCAGGCTCAATTGGCTACTAGAGAGACTGTGGCAGATTTTATTTTAAAGCACTACCTTATTGAGGATAAGCTTAATGTATTTACCATTCATGACTGGTTAGAGGGTTTAAATGGTCACGCCATGGTAGTATCCTTTATCGAAGGTGCTTTAAAATTGGGATATCGTTTTTTAAGAATGAGAGATACTGCAGAACTCCTCTTATCACGGCAAGAGAACATTCCAGAGGGAAAGATCGTATTGAAGAAGGTAATGGGAGGGATTGGTAAGGTTACCTGTCAAGAAATATAGATACTGCAGGAGCACACATTATATTTTCATGGGGTGAGGAATTGCCATGGACCGAAAACCTAACTATGTTATCGCCTTTATCCCGGCATTTAATGAAGAGAAAAAGATTGGAGAAGTAATTAGAAAGGTCTATGATCTCTATCGGGATAGTGAGCAGCGGGGGTTTAAGGTTGAGGTAATTGTGGTCGATGATGGTTCAACAGATAGGACAGTGGAAGAGGCAAGGAGGGCAGGGGCAAGGAGAATTGTATCCCATCCCTGTAATCTTGGACTCGGTGCGGCGACCCGCAGCGGGATGCAGACTGCATACGAGATGGGTGCAGATATTGCGTTGAAACTTGATGCAGATTTCCAGCATGACCCACAGGATATTGAAAAGGTGATTCAACCAATTTTAGAGGATCGAGCTGATATCGTCTACGGGTCACGATTTGCAGGGAAGATAACCTACAGAATGCCGCTTATCCGAAAAATGGGTAATCTCTTTTTTACCTGGTTGATGAGGAAGCTCACTGGCTGGCGGATTACCGATGCGCAAACTGGATTAATGGTGTATTCCAGAAGATATCTCGCTGACTTTAATATGCCGGGCAATTACAATCCACCCCACCAGACGCTCATTGATGCCTACCATAAACATATGAGATACGTGGAGGTGCCAGTGGTGTTTCATCCTCGCACCTCTGGAAAGTCATTTATATCACTTAAGTATCCCTTTAAGGTATTTCCTCAAATGGTGAGAACGCTCATTATGGTAAACCCCCTCAAAGTGTTTATGCCGATCGGGCTCTCTTTAATCGCTTTTGGGGTTATCATGTTTTTAGTTGAGTTGTACTTAATCAATCATAGGATGATAGAGAAGTTACACGACAGCACCATAGTGGTACTGATCCTTTTTGGTATTCAGACAGCCTTTTTTGGATTGCTCGCAGATTTAATTGTTAACCGGAAGTAGCGCGGTGAGAGAAAGTCGTGGTGAGATTGAGCCTATGAGGATTCTCTATTTTGGAAACGGGATACGGGGAGTGAGGTGTCTTGAGGCGCTGGTGGAAAAGGGGAGACGAGGTGATATTGTCGCTGTCATCACTCCGCCGGGTGAAGCCGATCAAGTGGCGGTGAGCGCCAAGAAGCATGGCTTTAAAATTATGCAGCCTGAGAGGGTAAATGGGGAAGGCAGCATCCGGGAGATTAAATCCCTTACCCCGGACCTTTTTATCCTTGCAGGATACAATCGTATCTTGAAGAAAGAGCTCATTAGTGTTCCACCTCTGGGAGCGATTAATCTCCACGGTGGTAAGCTTCCTGAGTACCGAGGAGTTGCCCCCATCAATTGGCAGATTATTAATGGAGAGACTACCGGGGGATGTGCTATCCTTTTTGTGGATGAGGGGATAGATACGGGTGATATTATTGCGCAGGAGCTGTATGAGATTACTGAAGAAGATACGGCGGCAACCATTTTAGAAAAAACACTTGAGCTATTCCCTCGTTTGTTGCTTGCTGTTGTGAACGACCTTGAACAAGGGAGAGTAACACGGGTGAAACAGAATCCCCTACAGGGATGCTACTATACCCGACGTTACCCGCGTGATGGGAGAATTGGGTGGCGAGAGATGACTGCCTTTCAGGTGTATAATCTGGTTCGTGCCCTGGTAAGACCCTATCCAGGCGCATTTTTTTACTATAAGCATATTAAGATTATAGTAAATAGAAGCACCCTGATCCCGGAGGAAATTAAGGGAACGCCTGGCAGAATTGTGCTTTTTAGGGGGGAGGGAATGGTGGTGACCGCAAGAGACAGGGGCATCTTAATTGAGGAAATTGCAATTGAGGCTGAAACAAGCAGTATTACGCCAAGGTCATATTTTAAGGTTTTAGGAGAGGACCTCGATTGAACATCTTACTGATTAATCCAAGCCTTTTAAGAGAAACTATCGGGCACTATTCAAAAGGAGTAGAGAGAAGTAGAGGTATCTACCCTTCCCTGGGACTGCTCTATATCGCTTCTGCGTTAGAGTCTAAAAAACACCGGGTGAAGGTTATAGAATATGATCTGGAGAGAGCACCCGAAGAGGTTTTCGAGAGCGCCCTGAGGAGCTTTAAACCAGAGGTGGTGGGCATTTATACCATGACCTGGACCTTCAGACAATCCTGCGCCATGGTCAAAAAGGTGAGGGAGCTGCTCCCCAGTGCGAAGACCATCGCGGGAGGACCACAGGTGGCTTCATTTCCCTTTCTCAGTGTTCACTATGGGGAGTTTGATTATGCAGTAGTGGGTGAGGGTGAGGAAACGATAGTTGAATTAATTGAAGCGATAGAAGAGGGGAACGATGTCCGTACGGTAAGGGGGATAGTGTTTAAGGATCAGGGTAGGGTTGTGCACACAGCACAGAGGCCTTACCTTGAGGATATTAATCGCATTCCCTTTCCTGCCCGGCACCTTGTGCCCATGGATCACTTCCGTGATGTATTTACCAGGGAGGAGAAGTTTGCCACCATGATGGGAAGCAGGGGATGTCCTTTTGATTGCATCTACTGTGATAGGGAGAATCGGATGGGGAGAAGGTGGAGACCGCGCGATCCCTCCAATATGGTGGAAGAAATTGAAGAGGTAAAAAGGAAGTTTGGCATCAGGGAATTTATGTTTTTTGATGATGAATTTATTATCGACAAGAAGAGAATCGCTGAGTTCTGTGAAGAGTTGCTCAAGAGGGGATTGGATGTGGTGTGGGAGTGCCGGGCGCGAGTGGATATGGTTGATAGAGAGCTTCTTAAGATTATGAAGAGGGCGGGGTGTTACCGGATACGCTTTGGCTTTGAGTCAGGAGATAATAGAATTTTAACAATTCTTAAAAAAGGGATAAGGGTTGAGCAGTCTATCGAAACTGCTCGCCTCACCAAAGAGGTGGGTATAGAGGTGTTTGGCTATTTCATGATGGGATCTCCTGAGGAAACGCCTGAGACGTTACAGAAGACTCTTAAGCTTGCGCTACAATTGGATCCTGACTTTGCGATATTTAGCAAGACTATCCTGATTGCGGGGAGTGAACTATTCGAGTGGGGTGTAGAGCATGGATTCATTGCGGCAGATTATTGGGAACGATTCTTAAGAGGAGAGGAGCATGATCCCGCTCCCTGTATCTCTACCAGAGAGCTTCCTGGTGAGGTGGTGGAGAGGGCGATTGCTGAGGCTAATAGGGCGTTCTATCTGCGCTCTCGCTATATCCTCAAGCGACTTGCTCGCATCCGTAGTTTTAAGCAACTACAATCTCACGTCTCCATGGTGAGAGGAATGTTTCTGCAGTAAGTACCAATTATGCTGAGAGGTAGAGATCGGATGGCGGTAGAGGGGAAGAGAAACATTAAGAAAAGGGTGTGGCTTCTGACCATTAAGCCCGTAGGCAGATTCATTGCCACCTTTGTGTTAAAAAGACCGGAGTATAGCTACCTCTTTGCTACCAGGTACCCCTCCTTTAAATCTTTTTTTGTTGATCTCATCAACCAGTTATTTCGCTCAGTTGGCATTACCCGGGTTCTCCCCTTCAGAAGCCTCATTATTGAGGTAACCAACACCTGTAATCTGAGATGCTCCCACTGCCCCACCCACACTACTATGACCCGGCAAAGGGAGATGCTCGATTTTAAGCTTTTTACACGCATCATTGATGATAACCCCCAGCTTGATCGGGTAGTTTTAATGAACTGGGGTGAACCGCTGCTGCATCCCCAGCTCATCGATATGATTTCTTATGCGAGTAAAAGGAATATCGAAACACATATTACTACCAACGGCACCCTGCTCTCTGAGGATATAATGCGTGCACTGCTCAAGAGCGGTCTTACCAGGATTTCCTTCAGCATGGATGGGGTAGGTGAGACCTACCGGAGGATACGGGGGTTTGACTATGCTACCCTGGAAAACACCATACTTCGGTTGCTTACGCTGAGAGAGGAGATGAAAAGTGAGATGCAGGTTGAGCTGAGTGTTACCGTGTTTGATGAAACCGAAAAAGATATCGAAGAGCTTTTTGCCCGCTGGGCGCCACGCCTCAACTTTATCAAACTGAGACCCCAGGAAATTAGCAGGAGTGTAGTGAAGAAAAAGAGTTGTTGGGAGCTCTGGAGGACAGCCACTATCTTAAGCAGTGGGGTCATGACTGGTTGCTCGGTAGACTATAATGGCGTTTTGAATCTCGGTGATGTGAGGAACGAGTCACTACGTACTATCATCAATAGTAAGAAGGTTCGGGAGCTAAGACGAAATCACCTCAAAGGTACTTTTGCTCCTCCCTGCAGTAAGTGTGATGAATATCAGACAGCCTATGCGCGTCCCCGGTTCAACGAGCCAGCCGCACGCCGTGCGGGAAGGCGTGAGCTTACCAGGTAGTGAGAGGCAGTGTCTCAAGTAAAGGTAGTGAGAGTTGAAGCGAAGGAGGAGGAGAGGGCGTGGGAAGAGTATGCGCAACGCTCACCAGAAACCAATTTCTTTCACCTCATCGAATGGAAAGAGATCTTGAGAGCTACCTATGGCTATGAGCCCTTTTATCTATTAGCCAGGCAGGGTAAAGAGGTGAAGGGGATATTCCCGCTGTTTCTGGTGAAAAGTATGCTCTCGGGGAGGACGTTTAAGTCGCTCCCCTTTCATTTTTTAGGAGGGCCGGTGGGTGAATCAGAGGATGTGCTCTCTACCTTTTTCTCCGAGGCGAAAGCCCTTTGTGAAAACTATCAGGGTAACTATCTTGAGTTCAGGAGTTCACAGAGATATGAGGAGCATAGGTATAGTGAGCTACGAGTTTCTAGGGTGTATACCTCTTTTGTGACCCCACTTGTAAAAAATCACAGTGAGGTATTTAAATCTTTTAAAGAAAATATAAAACGGTTTATTAAAAAATCAGAAAAGGAGGTTGAGGTAAAGGTAGTAGAAGACTCAGCAGGTCTCCGATTATTCTACCATCAGTACTGTGCAGGTATGAGAGAGATTGGAGTTCCTCCTCACCGTTACCTGCTCTTTGATGAACTTTTTAAGCGATGTGCGGAGAAGAAGATGGTGAGGATTACGCTCGCCTTCTACCAGGGTAAACCCATTGCCAGTCTGGTAACACTGATATTCAAGAGTAGGATCCTGTTCTGGTGGGGGGTAAGAGATTTCCGATTTCAACACATTCCCTCCACTCACGCCCTTCACTGGGAATCGATAAAGTGGGGGTGTGAACAGGGATATGCGTACTATGATTTTGGTATGACCTCACCTGTGGAAGAAAATGCAATCGCATTTAAATCAAGGTGGGGAACCTTTCCCCGTGAAATTTTCTTTTACCGGTTAGGTGGCAGTGGCTCAGTTGACTATGACTACCATGTACACTTCAAAACGGCGAGGATGCTCTGGAAATATCTGCCGCTACCTCTGGTAAAATTCCTCGGACCTCTGGCGGCACGTCAGATGGGGTAGTGGTGGTGAAGTTCGGTAGATAAACCATGGAAGATCGTGAATACTACCATAAGAGAGAATCTAAGAAGTCTTTCAGGTACCGTTTAGAGAGACGTGCCTCTGAAGTGTATAATTGTATTGTGAGACATCGGGGTAGAAAGAGTCTCCGCGTGCTCGATCTGGGGACAGCCGATGGCTCCATGATTAAGCACTTGGCTAAAGAGCTGCCAGACTCAACCTTTTTCGGTATAGACCTTTCACCCTATCTCTTATTAAGAGCGAAAGAGAAAGGGTTCACCGTGGTATGTTCAGATATAGGTAGATTGCCCTTTAAGCAGGGTACCTTTGATGTGGTTACAGGAGCTGCAGTGATTGAGCATCTTGATAGTATTGAGAGGGCAATGGAGGAAGTTGTGAGGGTGCTCAAGAGCTCCGGGTTGTGTGTCTTTACCACACCAAACCCTCTCCACGATGCTCTCATCTCAGCTCTTGTGCCGTGGTACGGTAAAGGTCATACGCAGAGGGTGAGCTTAAGGAGATTGAAACAGATTTTTTTAGGGTATAATCTTATCCCGCTCACTGCAGAAAGGTTTTTGCTGCTTCCTTTTAAGGTGCCTGGTGAGAACTTTATTGAGAAACTGTTTAAAAAGGCAGGGCTGGGCGTGCTTCTTTTTAATCAGGTGATTGCAGGTCAACCTCGTTAGTGTTTACACTATGAGAGAGAAACGTTTCCTTCGGGTGATTGGCATACTTATCTTACTGTGGGTAGTGAGCAGGGTAGACCTCGCAAGGTGCTGGACTGTAATTAAGGATTTGAATTTAACTTATTTCATTGCCTCACTATTGCTCTCATTGCCGTTACTCCTCATCAAAGCATATCGGTGGAAACTTTTATTAAGGCTACAGGGTATTGATTATCCTTTTAAAGAGACATTTTTAGTGTATGTGGGGAGCATCTATGTGGGGTTAATTACCCCGGGGAGGATTGGTGAATATGCAAAAATATTCTACGTGAAGCATGACAAGGATATTTCCATTGGGAAAGCCTTCTCAAGTGTGCTTGCTGATCGGTTTCTTGATTTCATTTTTTTACTTATCATTGCAGTGGTAGGTAGTGTTATTTATTATGACAGGAGGTGGTTATATCCCACCCTGTTTCTCATGCTGCTAGTGATAATAGTAGTAGCGCTGCTAATGAGGAATGCAGCTCAAACTTTTTCTTCTTTTCTTTTTAGGATGATTGGTGGGAGGTGGGAGGGGTTAAATCTCCAGGTGAATGATTTTTTAAAAGGTATATCAGATATGACAGGGTGGGGATCTTATTATGCACTATTCCTTACCGTGGTGAGTTATGGTGTTTACTTCGTTCGCTGCTATTTAATCGCCTGCTCACTCACTATCACCATAGATTTTCTTACCTTCGTTTTTTTTATGAGCATCATGAGCTTAGCGGTGCTGCTCCCGATTTCTATTGCAGGTCTTGGTACCCGGGAAGGGACTTTGATATTTTTATTCTCCCAGATTAATATTCCCCAGGAAGTGTCCTTAAGTTTTTCCCTGCTTATATTATTAGCGGTTAACCTGTGGACAGGGTTGCTCGGTTTTATCGCCTGGTCGGTAAAGCCACTACCAGTAAGTATGGTGAAGAAAGATATCTTAAAAGGTAAAGAGGTGAGTGCATGAATTACTATCTGGATCGGCTGAGAAGGTCTATTGCATTAAGGGTGGCAAGGAAACCTCGAGGGTTAGAGTTGCTGCCTCCCCAGGAGAGAAAGGAGAATGTCTGGCAGCGTGAAGGTGAAGTATTGGTAAGCAGGGTTGAAGGTGGTGAGAAAGTGAGAGAGCTGGTGGAGAGAAGTGTAGAGCTCTTGGGAGGATTTAACAGAATAATCAAGATGGGGCAATCGGTGATGATTAAGCCAAACTTCAATAGATCAAATCCACCCCCTGCGTCAACTGCGCTCGATTTTCTTGAAGCGGTGATCTTGTCTCTAAAGGAGAGGGGAGCAGAGGTTATGGTGGGAGAGTGTTCAGGACCTCCTTTTGTCACCAGAAGAAATCTGGAAGCGCGCGGTGTCATTCAACTTTTACATCGGCTGGGAGTAGGGCTTGTTATATTTAATGAGAGTGAATGGGTGAAAGTTCGTCTGGGGGGTGCATACCTTTCTGAGATTATCATGGCAAAGTCAGCCTATAAAGTGGATACCCTGGTGTATCTGCCCAACATGAAAACGCACAGGAAGGCACGCTTCTCTCTCTCCTTGAAACTAGCGGTAGGGTTTACCCATCCCGCAGAGCGGATGGCGCTCCATGAGGGTATGTTAGAAGAAAAGGTTTCTGAAATTAATCTTGCCTGGCAGCCGGATCTGATTATTATGGATGGGAGGAAGGCATTTGTCACCGTCGGTCCTGATGAGGGTGAGGTGGTGGAACCAGGTGTGATCATGGCTTCAGGAGATATGGTCGCCGTTGACCTTGAGGCTTTAAAAATTCTTATGTCTTATAAAGCTGATAACCGGCTGGACTTAGAGCCCGCACAATTCCCCCAGATTAAGATTGCACTGGAGAGGGGATTGGGGAAAGGGCAGTATACGTTGGTAAATAAATGAAGGGTTCAAGGATTCCAGAGGTCAAGGTTTCAGGGGTTTTCTATCGAGAACATTGAATCATCTTCAACACTACAAGCTGTTATTGCGAGAGAAGCGAAGCATCCGCGCTTAACTGTCAAGGAGGTTCCTTATGCCTAGAGGAAAGCAATCAAAGGGTAAATGCACCTATTGTAAGCAAGAGATTATAAAGAGCAGCATGGCTAAGCATTTGTCGACATGCCCGCCGCGTCTTGAAATTATTACTAAAGCTGAACGCCAAAAGGGCAGTAGTGAAACACTCTATCATCTCCGTGTGCAGGATGCATGGCAAAACGAATTCTGGCTGGACTTGGAGATGCGCGGTTCAGCCATTTTAAAAGACTTGGATAATTACTTGCGGGCTATCTGGTTGGAATGTTGTGGTCACCTGAGCCAGTTTTCATTTGGACGCCGGGAGAGGGGAGAGCTTTCCAAGAGGCAAAGTGCAAATCAAGTTTTTGAACGCGGTGTGGAACTCACCCACATTTACGATTTTGGCACTTCATCTGAAACGCTTATTAAAGTAATGGGGATACGTGAAGGTAAGCCTACGACATCTCATCCCATTGCACTCATGGCACGTAATCTGATGCCAGAAGCTCGATGTATTAAGTGTGGCAAACCAGCAACATGCCTCTGTATGGAATGCTTGGTTGAAGATGAAAAGTGGGGAACATTGTGTGATGAACATGCTCAGACTCATCCTCACAATGAGTACGGTGAGCCTTTGCCATTGGTAAACTCACCCCGCCTAGGGATGTGTGGTTATGACGGCCCCGCAGAACCGCCTTATTGAGTTCCTGGAGTTCCTTCAGAGCTATAAGGTTGAAATGGTCTGAAACGACTCAAGCATATCAAGTAATAATAATTGTATTTAAACTCATTCAGCATAATTATATTTTATCTACTCTTATGTTGCACTTAATCATAGGATGTCAATATGTTTTGGAAAGAAATTGACAATTAAATATTTCTCTTATATAAAAATCTTATAGTTTATCGCAGTAACATAAAAAATAATGTTGTGTGTGAGTGAAGCTCCCCGCCCACAGGGCGGGGCATCTAAAACAATTCTAATTGCGTAGGGCTTTTCTCATGCTCTCGATGATACCTAATATAATTCCTGATCACTTCCGCTGTAACTTTATCCCCAACAGTACTCACAAAATATTTGTCTTCCCAAAACTCCCCACCCCACAGCTCCTTCTTCACCTCAGGATGTTCCTCAAAAATTACCTTCGCACTGATGCTCTTCAACATACCTACTACCTTAGAAATACTATATCTCGGTGGAAACGACAAAAATATATGAACATGATCTTCACCTATCTCAAGAGCATCAATCTCAAAATCATGATTCCTCGCAATCTCCTTAAAAATATCCTCTGCCCGCTCTCGAACATCTCCCCTCAAAATCCACTTCCGATACTTCGGTGCACATACCAAATGATACTTCGTGTCGTATACTGCATGGCTTATTCTTTTCAATTCCATGCAGCCACTATACCATATTTACCTCTGCCTATGGCAGAAGAACTTTTCATCCCCGTTTACAAAACGGGGTATTCAAGTTCTGATTTTGCATAAAATAAATGACGGAATCATTGTCCCTTCAGCGGGAAGCTGAGTAACGGAAAGGAGATTATCCATGAGCGAAGATAATACTGTTGAGCAAGCAGTTTGCGGATCATGTCAAACAAATGCCCCTGACCCTTCCTATGCATTCCCGCTATGCCGACGTTGCAGAGAGCAACTGATTAATAGACCATTTCCGAAATGGATTAAAATCGTAATGATACTTGTTGGTGCATTACTGCTATATTCCGCATTCAATTTTCCGATAGCATTCAAGGCGGGCCTTGCAAAGCAGTCTGCCCAAAAAGCGGAGGCCATGGCAGACTATGCATTAGCCATATCAGAATATCAAAAAATATTGACCCTTTTCCCAGACTCTGAAGAGCACAAAGCGCGGTTGGCTGTTTGTTATATAAAGGCCGCAGAAATACAGCAAGCTGCTGACATCCTAAAAAAGATCGATGATAAAAAGCTCTCACAAAAAGTAGTGAAGGAATTAAATGCACTGATCGAAGAACTGAAACAGAATAAGTCCAATTGAGGGGGATGAAATGCTTATACCGGGTTGGCTAATTTCTTTAGTTACATTTCCTGGAGTTATCGTCCATGAAATTGCTCATCAATTCTTTTGCAAACTGGCCAAAGTTGCCGTCTTAGATGTAAAGTATTTCCAATTGTCCAATCCCGTTGGTTACGTTATACATGAAACGCCGCAAAAAACATCGCAGCATCTTTTGATAGGACTTGGCCCTTTATTTGTCAATACAATCGCCGGTGCACTCATAGCTTTTCCCGCAATTCTGCCCACATATACCTTTGGCGGCTCAAATCCAATCGACATGATATTAGTATGGATTGGCTTTTCTATCGCCATGCACTCTTTTCCAAGTACAGGGGATGCTAAATCAATATGGGCGGCAGTAATGCGCCCCGGCGTCAATACATTTTATAAGATAATAACAGTGCCACTCGTAGGCTTGCTTTATCTTGGTGCAATCGGCTCAGTCTTTTGGCTCGATGTTATTTACGGTGTGGGCGTGATAATGGCGCTTCCAACGGTACTATTCGGATAGCCATCTTGCGGGAAAAAAGGAACTAAAAACGAAAAACACACAACGAATCGCTCAAGGCGGACACGGCTTTGCCGTGCCGCTTAGCTCAAGCGTGTGTGCCGGGCATGACACAGAGCTATAGAGGTGAAAGTCCTCTTACCAGGTAATCGCGGAGCCGAAGGTTAGGAGAAGGGCAAGGGCGTCGTCGTGAGTCGGGGTCTGGAGGAAGCCCAATCCAAAAGCGCGGGGCGACGAACAGGAACCGGATATGAGGTGTGGTACATCCGGGGTGAGCGGGCACGTGACCGCGAAGCCCTCCATCCGCAGTTGGGGCGTGCTTTATAAATCCGGCGTTTACGCGCGGAAAGCTCTGAGTCTTACCCCGGGAGGTTTCCCATGTGCCGTGAAGATGGCTGAGGGAAGAGCAACCGACCCTGACCGCATGGGAAAAGTCAGCAGAGGGCATAGTAGGAGAAGAGACACAGACAGCAGGCAATGTT